>Ga0255336_100079_pt1 | contig 231244 bp, 232 predicted proteins | sample MeOH1_35cm_T3_17_FD_189102 | JGI IMG/M metagenome (GOLD analysis project Ga0255336, IMG submission 189102) | Sandy soil microbial communities from University of British Columbia, Vancouver, Canada - MeOH1_35cm_T3_179 | ecosystem: Engineered > Artificial ecosystem > Sand microcosm > Unclassified... | reverse complement strand
GCGCCAGAAACTCTTTTTTCTTCGTGGCCGCTTGCGCCAACTCGTCGGTGATTTCCGACAGCGTCATCTGCTTATTCATGCTCCTATTATACCATGTGCCGACTCAATTCCTTTGTGCGGTGTTGCCCTAGATTTTTTTATATCTAAAGCTGCGATTTCATCCTCAAGCATAGACAAGGCAATTTCATAAGCTGTCTTAGTTTGCTTCTTTTCAAGACGCTCTTTAAACGCTTCTTCTTGTTTAATTTTTGTAAGTAATGCTTGCCTTTTTGCGCCATCATCAAATGTACAACCTAATAGAAACAGATGTAGCGTTTCATATTCAACATCAGATGTATATCTGTCTAATGTTCTTAGTGTGTTATTTATATTTTCATCCTTATATCTAATATTATGAGAGATTATTTGCCTAAAAGTCGGTTTCTCGGCTTTCTGATTTGGAATCAGCTGCTTTAATAATTCTTCCTCAAAGTCCTTTTCTAACACATCTTTTCCATTTATACTTCTAACAGCCTTTTTCTTTGATAAAAAATTTCTTTTAATAACTACTTCTTTTGAATTAAGATTATTTAAGTCTTCTACCAAAGTTAAAGTAATTACAATTTCCTCATCTATCAAATAGTCTTTTACTAAATTATAGACTTCTTTTTTGTTTTCTGTGTCCGTATATATAATTGACGGCTTACCCCCTAAACAAAAGTCAACTAATTTTAAAACAGTTGTTTTTCCTACATTATTTCCTGTTAAATGGACTTCTGTTGTAGGAGTATTATCTATAATTAAGTTTAAGCCCGCTTTAAATTCAATCTCTCTAATTATTTCCTTGGGGCTAGCTATTGTTAAATATTTTATGAACACAGCTCAACACACCCCTTCTCATTTATTTTTGCAACATCAATAAGATATAGCCAATCCAAACTTAACATAAAAGTGGTAAAAGACATATCATTTATGCTTTTTACTCTCTGATATAAATCAAAGACTGGTTGCTCAGCCTTTAAATTCAATTCCTGAAGAACTAAAGAACCGTTATAATAAATACTAAGCTCCGGATGTATATTATCTGGTAATAACATGATTATAGCCCTCCGGATTCTTAAAAATTTTACACCTTACAAATGCATCTACAACTAAAATGTGCACACACATTTCTAATTCTTCATAGGGTATTTCTATGTAGTTTTTGCTATTTGTAATAATGTCTATTACGCTATTAACTATAGCAAAAAACAAATCACAGGACTCTTTACCTGCTACTAAAAATTTTGTATACTGACTTTTTATTACACGAAATACAGATAAGCTCTTATTTACTCCTTGCTTATCGAATTCCATGTATTTTTCATTTAATTTGCTATAATAGATTTTATATTCATCAATAGTATCTTGAACGGACATCAAGTTATTGAACTCAATTTTTTTATTGATTTCAAAGGAATTAATCTCCGGGGCCTCTATTGCATCAGTTAAATCTTCGTTTGCCAATATATTCAATATCGTTGCTAAGTTACTGTCAACTTTCACGACATCAATATCATTGCCTAGCTCTTTCTTTATGAACTCATAAAAATGTTTTTGTTTATCTATAGACATAGTTAATATTATGTTTAGTATAGAGGTAGTATCTATAATATCATCTTCTGGTACAAAAATGGCATTATGAGGATTAGCAAATGTTGATTCTCGCATTTTATCAGCATTCTTTGATATAGATATAAATTTAAAACGAAACCCTTTGTACTGTTCAAATATTTTTTTCTCTAAGGAAGCTTCAATCTTTTGCTTAGTGCACGTTGAGGACACTTGTGCTATAATCTCGTTATCGGTATCAACTAAATCTATACCCTCAACATTTTGCTTAATAATATTAAGGTTTCTTAATTGATATTCTAAAAGCATATTCAACATATCTGCAAAAAAAGTTTCGGAATAAATATTTAAATCTAATAAATTAATTTTACCTCTACTCTCAATGCGCCAAGCTAACCAATTAATTTTTCCTTCAATGTAGTTAAAATAATGGCTTCGATTCATGAATATGCCCCCCTTCTAATTATCGTTTAAACTCTTTTCATCGACAAATAATAAGTAAGTATCTATTTCCAAAGCATCAGCAATTTTTTGAACGTTATCTAATGCAATGCTTCTTTTCTCACGTTCTATCGCACTAATATAGGTTCTGTGCAAACCTGTTTTTTCCGCAAACGATTCTTGCGATAGCCCTTTTAAGGTCCTATATTTTTTTACGTTAGCAGCAAAAACTCTAATTATATCCATATTGCACATCACCTCAACGTAAATTTTACCAAAACCGCATACAATAAGTCAACATACAATAAGTCACAATCGTGTTTTTTAGTTGCAAGACTAAAGCCCTCAATGTACTGAGATCTTTAGTCTTAACAACTACTTGAGACAGAAACTACCTAGCAATTATTCCTATCTATTTCATATACACAGATTTCTTTGTATTACGATAGAATGGCAGGTGAGAGCCTACCGTTCTATCGTAATATCAATATCTTATTGAGCTACTCCATTTTCAATTCAGGCTGATCCGGATAACACACATTCAGCATGTCTGCTATTTTGTTCGGCACATTGTCAAAATCCACATGATGGTCACGCTCAATAGAAACGGTGTACCAGTAGTCATAAGGGATGTACACGGTCGACAGGTATTTGGATTCGGAAGGTTTCATTTTTTCTCCGCCCTGATCGATTACGCCCATTGGAGTCAAGAAGAATGTTCCCCAATGTTCTCCGGAGGACTCTAAGTCAAGTGTTACGATGCCAAGTCCGATATGGCTTGTATTGCGTCCCTGTATAACAGCAGGAAGGTCAACAAATTCATAATCGCTGTCTAGATAGTCTGTACCATAGACTTCGACAAATATGTCATGCATCTGCTTCAGTATTGCTTTGGCATAGTCATTCTCCGCTGAATTGCAGGACTGATCCAGTTTCTTGAAGTCCACCGTTGGAAGCATGGTGTTCAGGCGTTCAATATAAGCCTCCTGCAGATTCTTATTCTCCATATTCAAATTCACCCCTCATTCCATTTTCATGCCGAATTGTTCGGCTTCGTTTTCCGACTGCCCCTGCTGGTCTGACTCAGTGAAATTGACATATTCTCCGATGATGTTCAGTGCTTCCTCATAGCTGCCGGAAGCACTGGCTCTCTCAAACATCTCGTTAGCCTGCTTTCCCATGCCAGCTGCTTTCAATGTACGGGAGGCAATGCCCATCAGGTTGAATACATTTCCGTTGGCGCCGATCAGCGGCGCATCTGGTTTCTGTTTTTGTGCCTGTTCCGGCTCCGGTTGTGAGACAGCGGTAAAGCTATCCTCACCGGGAACGAGAGCAAGGGAACGGCCGTTATCCCATTTCATTTGCAGCTGGCCGATGTCATCCACAAAATCCACGGTTCCCATCAGTCCAGAAGGCATATCCGATTCTCCCGACATAGCTATTAACTGAATACGGGTTCCTTCGGGATACCTTTCTTTGAGACGCTCCACTTTTTTCTGGTCATATAACATCTTTCATTCCTCCTTTTTTAGAATAAAAAACGGCAGGAGCAGCTTTTTAAACCGCCCCTGCCAATGTGTTACTCATAAATCGTAATATAAAACCTGCTGTTTTATCATAATCCCGCACCTCTAGGAAGGGTATTATTGCAGCCTCATACCCTGCTGCATATCATTTCCTTCAAGGATGGACAGAGCCTGATCCCGGTTGTTGTAGCGGTAAACACTATCTGACAGATATTCCATATCGCCGACCGCTGTCTGGTTAACCGATTCCACTATCTCCTGTAATTCACTTATGTCCATGTCATCCTTTTGCCTCAATATTATGATTTCGTCAACGGAGGACGGTAAAACCAGAAAATCACCACCCATTCTTTCACTGACCCACTTTAAGACATCCGGACAACACAGGTAGGAAGCTCCATAGTATCCCTGGTTATTGGTCAGGACAAACATGTCACTTGCCCTCCATGCGGCTTCCGTTTCATGATAGGGGATTCCCATCATCTTTGATATATTATATTCAATCGGATGGAATTCCGGAGTGAATAAGCGGTCCATATTCCGCAATGCCTGTTCATGAAGAGTTTCCTCACTGATCCCCCATTCATCCAGCAGTTTGTTGTTAACCAATATCGAACCCGAATGATGATTGCTGCTGTGGATCAAGCACCGGTGCAAAACCGCCAAATCCTCTATCCTTTGATGCGGTACCGAATCCAGCATCTTTTGGTTTTTTTCAGCATTGACTACGCAAAGAAACAGTTTGTCTTTCATATTGTCATAAGAAAAATTCATATCCTTCTGGAACTTAACATTGTCCAGAGTAAGAAGATAATTTTTGCAGATTAAACGGAAACTATCCTCCATTGCCATACCACTTTGATGAAGTTCATAATAATCATCCAAGTAAATAAGCGGACAAATGTTTCTATCGGGACTTTTCAGTGACATTCCATGAAGGAGCATATCATTGTTTTTTCTCTGCTCTTGTATGATCAGCTCAGCATCTTGAAATTCTTCCGGTAAATACTCTTTTATATGGAGCCTTACCTGTTCTATGTAATCGTCCAATAACATCTTTCATTCCTCCTTTTTTGAATAAAAAACGGCAGGAACAGCTTTTTAAACCGATCCTGCCGTTGTATTAATTAGTCATAATAGGAAACCCGCTGTTTCATCACGATTCCGGATTTGAATTGGATTTCGATCAGTTCCTCGTTGATTACCCTGATGTTCTGCAGAAGCCTTCGGACTAAGTCGTTGTCAAATTCTCGTATCTCGCAGGTGGTTTTCTTCAGGCAGACATCCATGTCGGTGACCCTTTGTTGAAAGCTTTCCGCCTGTTTCCGTTCCCGCACCAGATCCAGCTTCTTCTGCTTTAAATTCTTGATCTGCTCTGCGATCCTCTGGTACTGTTCGTCAAAATCTTCTGTGAGGGAACCCTTCTTTGCGTTTTCCTCGATCAGGGCCAGCATCTCACCCTGAAGCTTTTCGATCTGCCCGTCATATTCGGTCGGTACATTTTTGGTGGAGTAGCTGCCGATGACCTGGATGACGTTTTCACGGAAGGCGCCGACAAACTCGCCGCGGTTTTCCACGACACTGTTTATGGCAGTCATAACTGCTTCCTGCAGGACTTCCTCTTTTAAGGTCGGGGAGTTTCTGCAGTTCTTGGTGCCGTTCTTCAGGCGATTCTCACACCGCCACACGGCGCTTTTCTGACCGTATTTCGACCAGATCTGTCTGCGGTAAGGCTGTCCGCATTCCTTGCATACCATGATGTCTGTCAGGGCATATTTGGAGCTGTATTTGCTTTTCTCCTTTTTTGCTTTTCTGGCGACTGCGGATTTGCTCAGGCTTGCCCGCCTGGTTTTTTCCTCCTGTACCCGGTAGTAAAGCTCTTTCGGGACAATGGCTTCATGGTCATCCTGGATATAATATTGGGGGACGATGCCGTTATTCTTAACGCGCTTTTTGGAGAGGAAATCAACCGTATAAGTTTTCTGCTGAAGGACATCTCCCATGTATTTCTCGTTGCTCAGCATTTTATCAATGACGCCGGGGCACCACTGGGTTAATCCGGTGACGGTGGTGATCCCTTCATCATCTAAAATCTTGCCGATTTGGACGATGCTGCTCCCTTCGAGGTAAAGCCGGAAAATCCGTCTGACCAGTTCTGCTTCCTCCGGTACGATGACCAGCTCACCGTTCTTGTCCTTGGTGTAGCCTAAAAACTTATTATGGTTGACCGAGACGATTCCGTTTTCAAAGCGTCTGACCAGACCCCACCGGGTGTTCTCACTTAAGTTCCGGCTTTCTTCCTGTGCCTGGCTGCTTAAAATGGTGATTAAAAGCTCGCCGGTGCCCTCCAGTGTATTCACACCCTCTTTTTCGAAGAAGACGGCGATATTCTTTTCCTTGAGTTTGCGGATATTCTGTAGGCTGTCTACCGTGTTTCTGGCGAAGCGGCTGACCGACTTGGTGATAACCATATCGATTTTCCCAGCCATGCAGTCTTCGATCATGGCGTTGAAGTCATCACGCTTTTTGGTGTTGGTTGCGCTTTTTCCATCGTCGGCATAAATACCGGCAAGCTTCCAGTTGGGGTTGCTCTTGATTTTTTCAGTGTAGTAGGAAACCTGGGCTTCATAACTGGTTTCCTGCTGTTCCAGTGTCGTGCTGACACGGCAGTATGCCGCTACCCGCAGGGTTTTAAACTGAGGCTTTATGCTCCGGTCATATTCCGGCTGGGATGGTATAACCGATATGTTTTTCTTTTTCGCTGTTGCTGTCTGCATTACATTCTTCTCCTTTCCAAACGCTTTCCGCCTTTTCCCCAAAATATTTCTGCTGTGCTTCAGGGCTTAACTGCTCCACGCTACCCACTCTCATATAAATCACAACTTTTAAAGGTTTTTCCTTTTTATTTTTGGCTTCCTGTTTATCCTTTTTCATGATTTCACCCTTTCCTATGTAGTTTTTTGAAGGAGTCAGTATTCGGCCTCGATGGTTAAACCGTTGATAAATTCAAACACCAGCGGCTGATCGGTATGGACGATGATTTGCCTGACCACCGTGGAAAACAGTTCCTCGTCAAAATCCCAGAGAGGTGGTCTGCCTGAAAATGCCTGTTTCATCTTTCCGGTGTTATAGTCGGTGTCATCAATCCGCGCCGTTTGATAAAAGGCTTTTGCCCGCTCATAAAGAAGAGCCGGAAGCTCTTTGGACGAATACCGCCCTTCTGCTTCCAGCTCTTTAATCTGCTGATCCAATTTATGAAATTCTCGGTTATATGGTACAGGCTCTTTCTTTGGCTTTCGGTCAAGGATTTGTATTCTGGTGAGAATCCGGTTGGCGACGTCAAGGAAGGCTTTTTCAATCTGTTTATCTGTGAGGAAGCCACAGCGGCAGTACACTCTGTTCCTGTAGATATATCTCTTGCATTTCCAGAGACTGCGTTCCGTAGCTTTGCCGCAGTGTTCGATGTATATGCGATAAACCTCGCCGCATTCTCCGCACCGGAGTTTTCCAGTGAAGGTGTATTGATGTTTCATGCAGTTAGGGTGAATGCCCCGCCCCAGCTGTTCACAGCGCTCTTTCCGGCGTTTCTGCACCTGCTCAAACAATCCGGCATCAATCATCTGCGGGTAGAATTCATCCCCCAGGTATTTGATATTCTCCAATATCTTGCCGATGGAGCCGTGATTCCATGAGGCTTTGTTGTTGGCGTTCAAAAACCCCATTTTGGTTAACTGCTTTGCTATCGCATGGGTGGCGGTTCCGGACAGATAATCTGCAAATACTTTTTTTACGACAGCCGCCTTGGGCTCGTCAAACTGTATTTTTCCTTCCACCAGCTTATAGCCGATGGGCATATGCCTCTGCATCATCTTCTGCCGCCTCCTTTCTGTAGGGCTCGGACAACTCCAGCCGGTTGATGAGCCGGAAGGTAATTTGTCCGTTTTCCTGTACGATGACCTTGTCTGTGGTCTGTAAAAATAAATCCTCACGATATGCTTCCATCACATCAGGATTGTTTCTGATCAGCTCCAGCAGAAGTTCCGTTCCGGCGATTTCCCGGTCAAAACCGTTATTGTCCAGAAGCTGGCTCCTTTTCTTTTTCGTCGCGGCAAGTTCCAGTATCAGTGCATTTTGCCGCTCTATAAAAACAACAGGGTCAATATACCCTTTCGACACCAGTCTGCTGAGTATATGACCTTGCTCTGTCAGTTCCATAATCCTGTTACTGCATTCACCGATTTCCTGTTCCTGCTGTTCATCTATCCGGAGTTTTTTGAGTGTATCCAGCAGGGGAATCAGCATTTCCGTATAGTTGCTTATGAGTTTGTTCCACATCACGGTGAAAGCCCACTTAATATCATCCTCCCGGACAGCCTTCTGGCTGCATCTGGTGCTGTCCTCGATATGCCTGTGACAGCTCCACTGGATTTTCTCATAGGGCTTGCCGATATAGATTTTCTGCCTTCTAAACGTACTGCCGCATTCCCCGCAGAGGATTTTACTGCTGAACGCATACCGGCTTTGGTACTTTTCCAAATCGTCCATCCCCATCTGCTTTCTGCGGTATTCAAAAATTTCCATGACCGCCTCCGCCTGTTCCCTTGTGATGAGGGGTTCGTGGTTGTCCTCAATCAGATACTGAGGAAGCTGGCCTTTGTTGGGTTTTCGCTTAAAGGGAATCACCTCCGTGGTCAATGTTTTCTGATGGAGCAGATCTCCGGTATAAACAGGATTCTGGAGAATTTCCTTGACTACCCCGTCCTGCCATTTTTCAGCCGAACGGATGGTGGGGATTCCTGCTTCCGATAAATCTTTGGCAATCACATAGGTGCCTTTGCCATTTAAGTATTCTCGGAAGATGTGGCGGACCACCGCAGCTTCTTCCTCCTGCAGGATCAGCTCCCCGTTCTCATCCTTGGTATAGCCGTATGCGGGAGTGCCAAGGATGAAGGTGCCGTCCTGAAAGCGTTTCACGGCGGCCCATTTGTTGTTGGTTGAGATACTTTCGGATTCACCCTGCGCCAGAGAGCTTAAGATAGTCAGCATCTGTTCTCTTTTCTCCGACAGGCTGTTGATGTGTTCCTTTTCAAAAAAGACCGCGATGCCAAGCTCCTTCAATCTCCGGATTGCTTGGATGCTGTCCACGGTGTTCCTGGCGAATCTGGTCACGGATTTCGTGATGACCATATCGATCTTACCATCTTCGCAGTCCTTCATCATCCTTAAAAAGTCATCTCTTTTTTGCAGCTTCGTTCCGCTTCTTGCTTCATCGGCATAAATTCCGGCGAACTGCCAATCCTCCTGATCTTCGATCAGGGTTTTGTAATACTTAAGCTGTGCAGAAAAGGAATTCTGCTGTTCGCGGGAGTCGGTGCTTACCCTGCAATAGGCGCAAACCCGCTTTTTCGGCTGTAATTGCTGGGTAATCTGTTGCTTTACAGGATCAATTTTTGTTATCTTTTTTGCCATGTTTTTCTCTCCTTCCTTTTTATTTGACCTCTGTTAGCAACACACATTACCACAACATTTCAGATATAGCTAGTGTTATTACGCATATACTTTTGAAAGTTCGGGCGTGAAAGTTTGACGGTTCAAATCATCTATTTTTTGGTATTCAGAAGGGGTGATAATGCCGTTTCGGAGCATGATATCCAGCAGTTTTACCGCCACCTTGTAATTCACTTCGTTGGCTTCTTCGGTTCTTGACATACTGAGACACCTCCCATCCTAATTGAAAAAAACAGCCAGGTTTTGATGCTCCGTCTGAATTTCTCCCTCCAGCGGGGAATAGAGCCGGATACCCAACTGCTCCAGACCCTGGAGAAACTCCTGCGTTTCCTGCGTGTCCCGCCCCAGGCGGTCAAACCTTTTCACCAGAAGCACATCCATTTTCCCATCCCCAGCGGCTTGTATGACCTCCCCCAGACCGGCGCGGTTATATTCCAGGCCGCTTCCGAGATCTTCGGAACAGCCGGCCACTTCAAAGCCCATCTGCTCCGCATAGTCATAAAGTTCTTTCTTCTGATTTTTTATGCTGCCATGGGTATCTTCCGGAGCATCGATCCGGCAGTAAATCCAGGCACGTTTCTGTTCCTTCATACATAATCCTCCGTTTCTGTTTTTCGGAAAGGAACAGGCAGCGGGAGTCTTGCATCCTGCCGCCTGTTCAGGCCGATCTTCCTATTCGTTTGATTTTACTGATCATAGCAGGCGCTACAGCATCCGCATCTCGGCTTCCGTGACCTGCCGGTCTTCCTCGTCTAAAAAGGCTCGATACTCCGCTTCATCCGCGATCAGGATGCTGTCCGGCTCTTTCTCGCCCAGCTGCATGGGAACCAGGTCTTTCAGGATTTCCTGCAGCAGCTTCTGATCTGGGCATTGGTTGATGAATTCCCCGAACGTATTCAGGATCAGCCGGTCTGCCAAATCCGTTAAAATCATTTTGTCCGTATTTTCCTTGTGCAGCATGATGAAGCTGGCGATGTTGGACGGAGAATTCTCAAAGTAATATTCCTTCCGGCTCCCATCATAGCCATATACATATCCGGTTACCACGTCTTTACTTAACAGTTCAGCCACTTTTTCCATTACAATTCCTCCTTGTAAATTTATATTTGATCTTACAAGGATGCGGCAGGGCATGGTGGTCCTGCCGCATAGTTTCTAAGATCAAACGATCTGCTTGTTCTTCATTTAAATAACAGTTATCATGCTTCTATTCGACACAAACTTCCCGAAGCTAGGGCGGCAGCATAAACGGTTTGCCAGTTAAGCAAACACCATAGGAATTTCACCTCTCCGTGGTTCTCACCGAGCCGCCCCCATTGCGATGTCTGTGGCTGGGCGGAAGTAGCATTATCACTGTCCATTTCATTGCGAAACAGTCTACTACAGACTGTTTTATGACCGGGTGTTCTCGCTCGTCACCTTCGATGCCATCGGTTCGACGGATGTCTGTCACCCATCCGCAGGCAGTCTCGGCGCACCCGTCAATGTCGCTGCCGCTCATCACGGCTGGACAGCTCATGTATTTATGTTGCCGGATATATAATTTTCAAAGAACAGAAGAGAGAATAGAAAAACCCCCTCACTTACTTCCACGTTGAGTGAGGGGGTTGGACCAAATTATTTTTACTTTTCTAAAAGTTTTTTCAGCCGTACCAGTATCCGGTCCTTTCTGTTATGAATAGTCATGCGGGGAATCCCTGTTTCTGCTGACAATTGATGCTCACTCTTACCCTTAAAAAACAGCTCGGTGATCAGCTCCTGTTCTTCTGGAGTAAGCAGTTTAAGACAGGTCAGCATTTTTTCAATCATTACTGCCTTTACCGCGGCATCCTCCACGCTTTCGCTCTCGGCGGCAAACTGCCGGTTTTCCTCCAGCAGACGTTCATAGGAGTCCTCCCGGCTTGGGACGTATGTAACGGTCCGCTTGGTGCCGTCAATCTGGCATTGCTCTACCTTCAGGTCGTACTGCTGGTACTCCATCTTCCGGTCGCTTTTTTCCAGTACCTCTATCATTTCATCGTTCAAATCGGGGTATTTTCCCCGATAGTTTGTCCTCTTTCTGAATTTATACATAAGGCTTGTCCTCCATTTCATGATTTTTGAAATCTGAAAATGAAGAACAAGCGGAGGTGATCGGCAGCGTGCCTGATTCGACGGCTTTTTACAATAAAAGGAAAGTAATCGCTCGATATACTTCCCTAACGGTCGGAGTAGCAGTTTTCTTGTCGAAAAGAAAAAGCCAGCACTTTGCCTATGGCAAAATACTGGCTTAAAATTATATTGAGTAGGTGGTGGAGGGGCATATGTACGAAGTGCTCCGTCTTTATTTCGACCTCCAAAAAGGATAGAAGCAGGGAATAGTCATAAGGGTACCTCTTTCACCAGGAGCGTGGCAAAACCTTTGCATCTGATACCCCAAAATCATCCGTCAAAAGCCACAAATATGCAAAAGCCTGCCCTCGGAAAAAGGGCAGGCTATACGTGACTTCCGGCAGCCAGGCTATCATAACGCTTTTTGAAGCGTCTTAGACCCTACGGCTTTGCGTCCCCACCTTTAGGTGGGTTTGCCCTTGGCTTTGATATTCTATTTTTATTAATACTCACGATCCTTACTTATAGATTGATGCGGCTACGGCTAACTTCTCCTTCTTGCGCCGTTTTCATCCACTTCATTTGATATTAGTAGAAATAATATCAGTCATTTGCTCGCCATCCAATAATGACGAAATTGCCTTTAGTATGTTCATCCACCTTGATTTAAGGCCATTTCCGCTTTAGCAAGCTCCCTGCCAAGATAGGCGGCATGGTCAAGACGGGAAAGTAATCCACGCTTTATAACTGTATTTGCAATATCTTCGGCGCTTTCTCCTCTAATTACTTCGTTGATAAGCGAATCAACTTTGCAAAACCAAGTATTGCGCCCCCTTAAAGCCAATTTGCCTGAACGATTATCTATGCGTATCAACCACTTATCGCCACAATCCCGATAATTATTCCAAGCAATGTAAAGACCGTTGTTAATCGTGACTTAAGAATTGCGGCACCTTTCGGAAGTATTTCTTCAAAAATCATATACAGGATAATTCCCGCCACAGCCGAAGTAGTCAATGCCATTGCAACGTCTGACATATTCCCGACAAAGTAGCCGATTGCCGCGCCAAGAATGGTCGGCACGCCTGTTAGTGTTGACAGCAAAACCGCGTTACGCTTTTTTGCTCCACCCGCCAATAACAGAGCGGCAGTAGCCACACCCTCAGGGATATTATGCAGAGCAAGGGTAAGAGCCATTGTCGCCGCAAACCCGATATGGTGTTCCGCTCCCGCGCCGATTGCAAGTCCAGCGGGTAAATTATGAATACCAACAGCTACAAGCATAATATAGCCGGAGCGCAAAATCTCGTTTTTCACTTTCGCCTGTGGAATTTCAGCGTCTTTGCCGCTCGCCATTTTATCGGAAACCGTGTCGAATATCAGAATTACGGCAATCCCGATTCCAATTCCCAAAATTGTTAGAGGAACACTTGCAATCTCCAACACTTCGGGAACAAGGTCGAAAAACACAAGGCTCAACATAACCCCTGCGGCAAGTGACAGTAGATAATTGATGATTTTCGGAGAACGGTTTCCTGCCCAAACCGCTATCAGACTTCCGAGCAATGTTCCCAAAATTGTGGCAAGCAGACTGAATAAAACAGCTTGCATTATATACCCCCTCCGTTCATAGCTTTTTCGTATTAAGCGCGCGGAAAGAGTTCAGTACCGCGAGAACAGTCACGCCAACGTCTGCGAAAACCGCCATCCACATATCAGTAATACCGAGCGCGCTGAGGACGAGAACAACTGCCTTTATACCGAGTGCAAGCCAAGTGTTTTGCGTGGCAATGCCGAGCGTCTTTTTTGATATTCTGATAGCCGACGCAATCTTTGACGGTTCATCGGTCATAATCACAATATCGGCGGCTTCAATCGCTGCGTCCGAGCCTAAACCACCCATAGCTATCCCTATATCCGAACGAGCGAGAACAGGCGCGTCATTGATACCGTCGCCGACAAAAGCGAGTTTGCCTTTCGCGGATTTCGCGGCAAGCAGTTCTTCCAATTTGTCCACCTTATCACCGGGCAAAAGTTCCGTGTAAATCTTGTCTACACCGAGTTCGCGTCCGACCTTTTGACCGACCGCATTACTATCGCCAGTGAGCATGACCGTCTGCTTAATTCCCATCGCTTTAAGGCGGCGGATTGCTTCTGCGGAATCCTCTTTTACTTCGTCTGCAATAACGATATATCCGGCGTATTTGCTGTCAACGGCAACGTGGACAACCGTGCCGATTATTTCATCTTTACAGTAATCTACGCCGATTTTTTTCATCAGCCTTGTGTTCCCTGCAAAGACCTTTTTGCCAAACACCGTTACGCTGATACCGTGACCCGCAATGTCCTCCGTGTCGGTCACTTTGCTCTTGTCAATCTCCTTGCCATATGCGGTTTTTAGGGAGAGCGAAATCGGGTGATTGGAATAGCTTTCAGCGTATGCGGTCAACTCTAATAGTTCGTCTGCAGACACTTCAATAGGGTGGATTTCCTGTACCTTAAACACGCCTTTGGTAAGAGTTCCTGTCTTATCGAACACAACCATTTCAGTCTTTGCCAAAGCCTCAAGATAGTTGCTCCCCTTTACCAAAATACCGCTTCTTGAAGCCCCGCCAATACCACCAAAGAAACTAAGCGGGATAGACACAACGAGCGCACAAGGGCAGGACACCACAAGGAAAGTCAAGGCGCGAAGCGTCCACACGCTCCATTCACCTGTAATGAGCGAGGGAATAACGGCAAGCAAAACGGCGGCTCCCACGACAACAGGAGTATAAATCCGAGCAAACTTCGTAATGAAGTTTTCAGAATTGGATTTTTTACTGCTTGCGTTTTCAACAAGGTCAAGAATTTTTGAAACGGTTGATTCGCCAAATTCCTTTTGCACTTCAATGGTTAGAACGCCGCTGACATTGATACAACCGCTTAACGCTTCGCCGCCTACGGAAACTTCGCGGGGAACGGATTCACCCGTCAAGGCTTTGGTGTCTACCATTGAGTTGCCCTCAATGATTATGCCGTCAAGCGGTATTTTCTCGCCCGGCTGTACGACGATAATATCGCCAATATTCACATCATAGGGATCAACCCTTTCTAAGCTGCCGTCACCGCGTTTTACATTAGCGTAATCGGGGCGAATATCCATAAGTCCGGCGATAGACTTCCTCGATTTAGAAACGGCGTAGCTTTGGAATAACTCGCCGACTTGATAAAACAGCATAACTGCAACGCCCTCCGGGTACTCCCCCGCGATGAGCGCGCCGACTGTGGCGATAGTCATTAAGAAGTTTTCGTCAAAGACTTCTCCGTGCGTAATATTCTTGACCGCCTTAAAAATAATTTCGTAGCCGACGACAACGTAAGCGGCAAGAAACAGAACTATCGAAAGCCACTCCGGGTCTTTCGGAACAAGCAGACCTGCCACGAAAATGACAGCCGCTATGATGATTTTGGTTAGACGCTTATTCACTTGAAATCCCTCCTCTATATTGGTTGAGAACTCACTCAACTGTTAGTGTAAAAAAATTCTATAGTCAGCGGCATTAAGCGATTGTATAGGGCGTTAATTGAGAGTATCGCCCTATACAATCTCGCCGTTCGCGATTGCCCACATCACGCCCGTTTCATTACGACTTCCGGTTCGTACTTGTGAACGATTTTTTCAGCTTCGGCAACGATATAATCAATGTCTGCGCCCTCGGCGGTTTCAAAGACGAGTTTCGTTGTCATATGGTTGACACTTGCGGTTGTCACACCGGAAAGCGCGCCGATGTCCTTTTCCATTTTCGCGGCGCAGTTGGCGCAGTCAAGTCCTTCGAGTCTGAATTGCTTTTTCATAGTGATTTCCTCCTTAAAATTATTATTCTGTGATATGGCTCAAACTTTGTTTTAGAATGATGTTCACGTGATCATCTACAAGAGAATAGTAGACCACTTTGCCGTCTTTTCGGAACTTTACCAAGTTGGCCGCTTTCAAAGTTCGCAATTGATGTGAGATTGCGGATTTTGTCATATTTAGCAAATATGCCAAATCGCACACGCACATTTCGCTGACACCCAAAGCCCAAAGCATCTTAACTCTTGTAGGGTCTCCGATTGCTTTTAGAAAATCAGAAGCGGCAATCATAGTTGTATCTGAAAGCATTTGTGACTTCACATTTGCAACGATTTCTTCGTGGATAACATCGCAATCGCACACGTCTCCTTTAACGGACATAGAAAACACCTCCTTGCATTTGATTGAGTGACTGTTCAACCATACCTGCATTATAGTTGAACAGTCACTCATTTGTCAAGGGGCTTTTGAAAATTTTTTATAGCATCTGCCCTTATCGTCTGCCACGTTCAGCGAATGCGTGCAATTAACACGACAATGGTGTATGTACATTGCATATTCGGCTTTTGGGACAAGTTGGAGTTTTTCCATTAAACAGGATAGTTTTGGGTTATTTCAACATTGTTAAAGAAAGGCTGTAAAACGATGAATATGTGAAAATTTCCACTACCGCTGAACGAGCAAAAGCAGGGCGGGTGCATCTTTTCACGATTTCCGTTCGGCTGGTACATTAATGCTCGTTAGGTATAAGATGGCAAGGACAAATTCTCTCTCAAAATCGCTTTGAAAAATCTCCTTGAACGAAAAAAAAAGCTGGTCTTTCAGGGTGCATCGGGCTTCTATTAAGCCCAATGTACAAATATAGCAGAGAAGAAGGACTCGAACTCTTAAAACCGTAGGTAATCAAAAAAGTCCATAACCGCGGCATTTTTGCCGTAGTTATGGGCTTTATATATTTGTCCTTAAATCACGTTGGCTACAGTATGATGGAGTGATGAATTAATCACCCACCATTTTGCCGCAATGCCTGCGCGCTTTAAATCTTCTTCAAGACGCAGTGCTTCATATACGGGTGTGGCTTCGACAAGAATTACTATAATGACTTCTGTTTCATTAGTATTGTGCAGTCGTGGTAACAATTTTTTTGCAGATTCTGGAATATCGTCTTGTGAGCGTTTGATCTCCTGATTATAGCTTTGTGTGGACTCAAGGAGCAAAAGCGTATGGCCCGTCGGTACGGTGTCAATGACAACTGTTTGATCTTCTGCTTTTTCCACAATCTTCTCAGCAAAGGCTCTGAACACTGCGCTTTCCTGCGTACAGGGAGAACGCAAATCTTCCTCCACATAGGCAATGTCCTCGTCGGAGATGGTTTTTCTTGCCTTAGAAAGCACTTCTTCTTGGTACTTCTTCAGCTCTACGTGTCCATCTATATGACTCATGCTGATGCCGCTGACCTCACTGATGACAAACTTTAGATGCGCTGCGGGATCGGTCGTAGCAAGGTGAACTTTTTCCCCTTTTGCGGATAATCCCAAAGCAATGGCCGCCGCAATGGTTGTTTTCCCAACGCCGCCCTTGCCCATCGTGAAAATAACCTTTGTGCCGGTTCTGTAAATGTCATCAACGACATCTCCAAGCTGCACAACGGTTTGCACATTTATCTTTTCATCACGAAGGATGTAGTTATCTGTTGTGAGCAATCTCCCGCTCTCGGATGTTTCCGGCAGAGACGAATCATCAGAAAAAATAAACGGGCACCCAGCTCTATTTTCTGATCGACATCTTTGTTTTCTCTCCGCTTCCATGACAGGAATCAAACACAGCCAATCCCATCATAAAAACTTCATGCAGTCTATGTTTTTTCTCTGTTGTTAAATATTCTTAGAGTGAGAAGTTCCCCTTGATGGTCCAACATGAACCCTCCCTTGGTCCATGAATAGAACAGACCTCCCCTTGGCGGGAAGGTCATATTTTTTCGGGCTCAGTCGGGATTTCTCTGCGCCAGATAAAACAGATTGCTGCTCTTACCGCCGTTTTCCCTCCACCTTTGCTCCTTACGGATACGACCGCTCTTTTCCAGGTCGGCAAGGGCACGTTTGACAGTACTTCGGGACAGTTTCAGTTCTCTTGCGATGGTACCCAATCGCCGGGTAACATTTACCGTCCTTATCACAGCGGTCATATAGGTACATATATACTGCCACAGCTCGGTGCGGCAGCTTCGAGAAATACAGGGATGTATAATAGCCCACAGCTTCACCTCCTTATCCTGCCATTTTCAGCGGTACGCTGTATGCCGGAGTGCCAAGGATGAAAGTGCCGTCCTGAAATCGTTTCATGGCAGCCCATTTGTTGTTGGTGGAGATGCTTTCGGATTCTCCCTGAACCAGGGAGCTTAAGATGGTTAGCATCTGTTCGCTTTTCTTAAAATGTAAGAATGCTTAAACTAATAACTCTTTGAGCTTATCACCTTTGATTTCATCAGGACTCCAGCCGATGACAGCAAATTTACCATCTGTGTGATCATCCACCTTATTAATCCACTCAATTTCACTGCTTGCTTTTGCAGCCAGCATACGATTGGTTGTACCAGTATGATAGAGTGAAGAATTGATTACCCACCATTTTGCCGCAATACCCGCACGCTTTAGATCTTCTTCAAGGCGCATTGCTTCATATACCGGGGTAGCTTCCGCAAGGGTCACAATAATAACTTCTGTTTCGTCTATATTGTGTAGTCGCGGCAACAGCTTTTTTGCAGATTCTGGAATATCACCTTGTGATCGTTTGATTTCCTGATTATAGCTTTGTGTAGACTCAAGAAGCAAAAGCGTATGACCGGTCGGTGCGGTATCAATGACAACTACTTGATCTTCTGCCTTATCCACAATCTCCGCGAAAGCCCTGAACACTGCGATTTCCTGCGTACAGGGAGAACGCAAATCTTCCTCCACATAAGCAATATCCTCATCCGACATGGTTTCCCTTGCTTTAGAAAGCACTTCCTCTTGGTACTTCTTCAGCTCTGCCTGTTCATCAATACGACTCGTGGTGATGCCATTGCTTTCATCTATGACAAATTTTAGATGGGCTGCCGGGTCTGTAGTGGTAAGATGAACCTTTCTGCCCCTTGCGGACAATCCCATCGCAATCGCTGCCGCAACGGTAGTTTTTCCAACGCCGCCTTTTCCCATAGCGAAGATAACTTTTTTATTTGATTTGTACAGATCGTCAATTACATTTTTAAGCTCTGGGATTGTTTTAGCGTTTACCTTCTCGTCCCGGACAATGTATTGATCCTTGGTTAGTAATGCTCTTACATTGTCAAGTCCGGTGATATTATAGGCTCTAAGGGGGACTGTATAAATAGTCAGCTTTTTTAACCCTTCCGGCATATCTGCAAGTGCTTTTTGCTGCTTGTGATACAGACTTCCGGATATTTTGTCATCATAAGAAGTCAACACACCGTTCATGACAATTGCCTGATTGTTTACGCCGATGTCCGCAAGTTCTTTTGAAGCTCTTTTTGCCTCCTTTAGGGGAGCTGCTTCGGGTCGAGAAACAAGAATGAGTGTAGTCCGTTTGTCATCTGACAGAGTTTCAACAGCTTTTTTGTAAATTTCTTTTTTACTTTCCAAACCTGACAACTGTCCAAGACAGGATGCTCCATGTGTACTCTCGCTGATGAAATTACTCCATGCTGAAGGCAACTGCAGCATTCTAAGAGTATGACCGGTTGGTGCAGTATCGAATATAATATGGTCATACTCTTTCTGCACTTTTTCATCCGTAATAAAGTTTGAAAATTCATTGAATGCCGCAATCTCAACCGTGCAGGAACCGGAAAGCTGTTCTTCCATATTGTTTAGAACTGCATCAGGCAACTTGCCGCGATAGGGAGCAATCACACTTTCACGGTATTCCGCTGCCGCCTGTGTTGGGTCAAGGTTAGCTACCACAAGGTTTGGCACTTCTTTAATAGGAACCCCCTTATTGTTCAAATCAAGACCAAAAACATCCTGCAAATTGGATGCAGGATCGGTACTGATGAGCAGTACCTTTTTGCCACTGTCAGCAAGATTTACTGCGGTGGCGCAAGCGGTTGAAGTCTTTCCTACACCGCCTTTTCCCGTGTAAAACAAATATTTAGTAAGCGCAATTACTTGCGGATTAAAATTCTCCATATGGATACCTCCAGTTTTATTCAGGCATAAGGGACATATCTATAAGCAAATCGCACTCAATCCAATAAATGAGATATGTCCCTCGAAGTGGTTAATTTCGTTAGAAACCTAATTAGCAGCAATTACCGCCAGAACATCCACAACCATCTGATTTTTTTAGTTTTGCCTTTAAAGTTTTAGGATTTTCCCCCAAAGTGCTTGCCGGAATGCCAAGCAGACTTGAGAACTCATCGTTAGTAGGATATCTGCCAGTTATCACAATTTCTCCGTCCACAACGATGGCGGGTAATTCATCTACACCGTTTACATTGATAAATTCATTCACCGCTTTATTATTTATAAACTCTTGGGGTGAATTTGAGAGATTAAACCGTTCAACTACAACTCCCTTTTTCTCTAGTGTATTTAGTACAGTTGAAATCCTGAGGAGTTCGGAATCAACGCCAACTCCACAAAGTCCTGTAGAACAGCACATGGCTGGCTCATAGATAAACATTTTCTTCATAGAACACATCTCCTTATAAGTTGTTATTTGTTATCAGCCGTTGGCTGGGGGAACCAGTGCTTAGTCTTGTTTATGAACTTGACGAGCAGAAGCATGACAGGAACCTCGGTAAGCACTCCAACAGTGCAAGCAAGCACTACCGGGGATGTTGGGCCAAACAGTGCGATTGCCACTGCCACCGATAATTCAAAAAAATCAGAGGCGGCAATAAGAGCTGCCGGTGCCGCTATATTATGAGGCTGTTTCGTCCATTTACACATCATATACGTAAAAGTAGCTGAGATAACATTCTGGAGGATAAGCGGCACTGCTATCAATAGTACGAATAGCGGCTGCTCCAAAATAATATCGCCTTGGAAAGTAAAGATAATTATCAGAGTCAAGAGCAAGCCCAAAGTTGTTATGCCGTCAAATTTGGGGACAAATTTTTTGTTGAAAAATTCCTCGCCTTTTTTCTTTATCATGAAAGCCCGTGTAAGAAAACCACCAACCAATGGGACAACTACGAATAATATGATTGAAAATATAAGAGTATCCCATGGAATCTGAACATTGTTAACACCTAGCAGGAATTGAACTAATGGCACAAAAAGTATCAAAATAAGCAGGTCGTTCACCGAAACCTGTACTAAAGTATGTGCAGGATCTCCTTTTGTCAGATTGCTCCATACAAATACCATTGCAGTACATGGAGCCGTACCTAACAGAACTGCACCTGTAACAAAGTCTTGTGCTAAGTCGGCAGGGATTAGCGCTTTAAAGACCACCAGAAAGAATAGTGATGCAAGCCCAAACATGAGAAAAGGTTTGATTACCCAACTACTGCCGCTGGATATCACTATACCCAATGGATGCTTTCCTACGTTCTTTATAGATTGAAAATTAATCTTCATCATCATTGGATAAATCATGATCCATATGAGAACTGCGATTGGAATATTTTGCCCCGCAAACTGCATTTTATCTAAAATCGTAGGGATTACTGGCAAAAACTTCCCGATTAAAATTCCCGCTGCCATACAGAGAAGAACCCATATAGAAAGGTATTTCTCAAAAAATCCGATGCCCTGTGTTTTTTCTTTTTCCATTTTACTCACTCCTTTAATGAGGATTTTTATTGCAATTGCACAACCCCTGTACTTTACATTTCTGATATTCTTCAAAGTCCGAAAAATAGGACGGAAGCTCCTTTAGCCTGTGTTTCAGATATTCCCAAAGCTCTTTGTTTTCTTGAATGAAGTCATTGCTTATTCTGTAGTACGTCCATTGTGCATTTTTGTAGCTCTCCAAAATTCCACACTTCTTTAATGCCGTCAAATGGCGTGAGGCATTCGATTGTGTCATTCTCAGGCAAGCTTCAATCTCACAGACACACAGTTCACCTTCCGGCATTAGCGATAATATCCGCAGTCTGCTTTCCTCAGACAGAGCCTTAAAAATATCTACCATACCCATTCATCCTCTCATCTCCTTTATTCTTTCATGAGCATACACTCATATGATATTCCTTTAAATCGCCATTGGTTACAATGTCTTTCACATAAATTTCATTTTTTATTATGTGTCTTACTGTACTGCTTCTGTCCTCCGGAAAGGTTATATACTTTCTTTAGCCCTCTACCCAAAAGGATATTTTGCGCCGCATTTCCGGTCACACCCTTATTACAGTAGGTGACTGCAACTGCGTCTTTATCAAGCGATTCAACAACAGCTCGAAGTTTGGCATGGGGAATGCTCTTGGCCGTTTCAATATGATTTTTATCATACTGTGCTACAGCTCTCGCATCGATCAGCGTATACTTTTCACCAGAATCGATCAGAGCATCCAGCTCCTGCGCCGTCATCAACGGTCTGCCTTTATGAATGGCATTGTCTAGTATCATGCCGGTATACATCACCGGATCTTTCGTTGTTGAAAATGGCGGGGCATAGGCTAAATCCAGATGGAAAAGATCTTCAACCATTGCTTTGAAGGTAATTGCCGTCACAAATACATCGATTCTTTTATCGACGCCCTCAAATCCAATGATTTGCGCACCAAGAAGCCGGCCAGTTACATTATCGGCTATCCCCTTGATGACCATTTCCTTGCCACCCATGTATTCCGGTTTGTTTGGTTTGATGTTGTGGCATACCTCAACACCATATCCCAATTCGTGCGCCTCACGTTCGGAAAGACCGGTTTGTGCTACTGTCATATCAAAAATTTTGAAAATGCCCGTACCGAGAATGCCTCTGAATTCCAGATTGCCGCCTGTCATACTATCACCAGCAATCCTACCGGTTTTGTTTGCCGTAGAACCCAAAGGTCGATAGACCGGCTTACCCGTCACTACATGAAATTGTTCAATACAGTCACCACAGGCATAAATATCTTTTTGGCTGGTTTCCATTCTGCGGTTAACCTTAATCGCACCTGTAACACCCAGTTCAATTCCTGCAGACTTTGCAAGTTCGCTGTTCGGACGGACTCCTGTAGAGAGCAGTACCACGTCCGCGGCAACTTCCGTACTATCCGATAGAATAACAGCCTTTTCTGTAATCTCTTCGATAGAAGAACCTGTCACCACGGATACACCCTTGCTTTTCAGGTGTTCTTCAACATAAACAGCCATATCACTGTCCAGCCCCGGAGTCACCTGAGACAGTTTTTCAATCATAGTCACATTGATCCCAAGCTTCTGCAGGTTTTCACACACCTCAAGACCAATAAAACCTGTACCGACAATCACAGCAGATTGAGGGCGGTGGCTGTCTATAAAATTTTTAATTTGATTCATGTCATTGATATTGCGTAAGGTAAATACATGCTCAAAGTCAGTTCCTTTGATCGGTGGAATAACGGCTCTAGCGCCAGTGGCAAGTACCAACCGATCATAATAATCGGTGAACACCTCATCAGTTGAAAGGTTCCTGACAGATACTTTTTTCTCATCGGGAAGGATTGACACAACCTCATGCAACGTGTGAATATCTACATTATATTTGCTTTTGAAAAATGCTGGATCACGAGGAGTCAGCTCACCTGCACTTTCTACTTCTCCGCCAATGTAATAAGGCATACCACAACCGGAGTAAGATATAAAATTATCTTTTTCATAAATAACAATTTCTGAATCCTCACTGTTTCTTCTGGCTTTTGCGGCAGCGGATGTTCCGGCAGCTACCGCACCAATAATAACAATACGCATAATAGTTCCTCCTGTTTTATTCGCAGTCACATTCTCCATCTATGTCAAGGAGTACAGCTGCCTCCATTATTTCCTCCAGTAAACGGTGTGCATTTTCAAATCCTTTTTTACTAAGGGAATAGTTCATCCACTTTCCATCACGTCGGCAGTTAACCACACCTGACTCACATAACAATTTCATATGATGGGATAATGTTGATTGTGAGATATTCAATTCCTCTAAAAGATTACATGCACATTTCTCACCACTTTTCAGCAATTCAATAATCATCAAACGGTTAGGATCACAGAGTGCCTTAAAAGCTCGTGCGCTTTTCTCAAAGTTGTTTTCCAATTTTCTCACCTCATATCTACATTTATCGATATGTTTTATTATAAACTTCATATCGACGTATGTCAATATGTTTTTTTCAAAAAAAGACCGCTTCGAAAAGCGGCCTGGGATGTCCTGCTTTGGCTAATACCAAAGTCAATAACGTTTATATGTTCAGCAGTCTAAAGTTTACCGATAGCAGCAGGGCTTCCTTCTGCTCCAGCATTCATTCCGGCAATATTCTTCATATGCCGAATTGTTATTACCTGGGATTAAAGCAATAATAAAAAGTAAAAGTATACCTATTATGAAAATTAACATGTTCATACACCTCCGGTTTTTGCTTTATCAATTAGCCAACGAGTTTACTTCTTCGTTCAACTAATACTACATCATGCCACTTTCCGTTATCCATTTTGCCGAGTCTTTCTCTATAGCCAATTTCCCTGAAACCACACTTCTTATGTAGATTCAAGCTGGAGCTATTCTCTTTTATAATTCCTGATTGCAATGTCCAATACCCGTTTTCTTCTGAGAGTTCAATCAATTTTTCCAGAAGTATAGAGCCAACTTTTTGACCTTGATATTGCTCACCGATATAGATACTTACTTCTGCAACCCCGGCGTAAACACACCGGCTGGAAACGGGAGATAAAGCAGCCCAGCCCAAAATGATATCACCAGCCCTTGCTACTAAGCGGCAGGATTCGCAATGTCCTTTATTCCACTCTTCCCAGCTTGGTGCCTCACTTTGAAATGTAGCGATTTTGGTATTTATTCCTTCTGTATAAATCTTTGCAACTTGTGCCCAGTCGGATTCTTTCATCACTTCAACTTTATAATCCATAATTTTTCTCCCTATTTGTATGCCTTAACATGTGCGCCTGCAAAAGCTCCATCCAATGCGGTTTCATCCATTTTAGAGTAAATGTCACCTAGGTTTTTGGATTCTGCAATATCTTTAATTACATCCTTAGTGTAGATGTTTACAGGGGTGATCTCAATCTCTTTAAATCCAACCTTTTTCAGGATTCTTTTGTAATCCTCTACGGTTAATGCACCGGAAATACAGCCCACCCACATCTGAATACTCTCTCTTATTTCATCTGATACCTCTTTTAATTGAACGATATCCGCTATAGCAAGCCTTCCGCCCTTTTTCAATACCCGGTAAGCCTCTCCCAATGCATCTTCCTTGTTTTCGCTCAAATTAATTACGCAATTCGAAGTAACTACATCAACCGTTTCATCCTGCAAGGGAATATCCTCAATATACCCTTTGATGAATTCCACATTTTTCGCACCGCTTTTTTTCTTATTCTGATTTGCTAATTCCAGCATTTCATCCGTCATATCCAGCCCATAGACTTTTCCAGTTTCCCCTACATATTTTGAGGAAATCAGGACATCAATACCTCCACCGCTGCCTAAGTCAAGGACAGTTTCTCCTGGTTGTGAATTTGCAAGCACGAGGGGATTGGCGCACCCTAAAGAAGCATTAATCGCCTCAATGGGTATCCCCGCTGTGAAATCTTCAGAATAAAGAATGGACTCTTTTGCAGTATCGCCGCAGCAAGATGTTCCGCATCCGCAGGATGCCTTTGCATTTTCGCTTACCTTTTTCGCAATGGCACCATAATACGTTTTGATTTCATCCTGAATACTCTTTTCCATAAAAGATTACCTCCCTGTATTAGTTTTTCTAATAATTTGAATCTCTTAGCAACATTTGTTGCTTTCGACCGCATTTGTGAGAAGTTGTAAGCTCTCCATCACTTGGCTTCTTTTGTTTTCCGGAATTGAGTTGAAGATGCTCTTATAATACCCATTCATACTTTCTTCGATATTCTTGAATACGTTTCTGCCATTTTCAGTTAACTGAATAATTACATACCGTCTGTTTTCCGAATCTAAGTCCCGGAGAACCAAATCTGATTCCACCAGATTATTGATTGTCCGGCTCATTGTACTTTTATCCAATCCCAACAATCCAGCGAGATCAACTAATGAAATCTTTCCTTTTCGTCCAATTTCAACGACGGCATGGCACTGCGTAATTGTAACTCCACAACAAGAGGCATCGCTTTTTTCTAAAATGCCTAAATCTCTGACAAGTATCCGAATCAACTCTCGCAAGGTTTCACTTCCTTGGTTAATCATATCATCACCTCGGAATCATAATAACATACAACAGTTGCATTTTGCAACAGTTATTTTTTATTTTAGCAGACTATGAAAGAGAGGGTCTACCAACTCTTTCGTCATTTATTTTTCATATTTTTTTATTAACATCCCTAAACTTTTCTCAAAGGCTCTTTCAACACTTTTATGGTATCAGCAATAATCCGGATTTTATGCTCATTATAGTCCCTGATTATCTTCCAGCACATGGGAGGACTGTCGTTAATACTGTAAGCAGTACCTTCTTGACCACACTGGCTTTTTGATTGCAGTTTATGATGATACCATTACCTACTTGGAGCCAGCGGCACAGCTCATTGCATATGCCAGGAAAAAAGGGGAATCATCACGATCCATCCGGATACTGCGACAATTCCCCCATTACGATAAAAGTGGAACTCTGACGATCTATCCCCTATTATTCTTTTTCTGATGTTATTTTTTACTTAGAGTGAGAAGTTCCCCTTGATGGTCCACCATGACCCCTCCCTTGGACCATGAATAGAACAGACCTTCCCCTTGGCGGCAAGGTCATATTTTTTCTGGCTCAGTCGGAATTTCTCTGCGCCAGATAAAACATGTTGCTACTCTTACCGCCATTTTCCCTCCACCTTTGCTCCTTACGGATACGGCCGCTCTTTTCCAGGTCGGCAAGGGCACGTTTGACGGTACTTCGGGACAGTTTCATTTCTCTGGCGATGGTACCAATCGCCGGGTAGCATTTACCGTCCTTATCACAGCGGTCACGCAGATACATATATACCGCCACAGCCCGGTGCGGCAGCTCCGAGGAATACAGGGATGTATAATAGCCCATAGCTTCACCTCCTTATAGACTCCTGCTTTTGTTCAAACGGATCGAGATTGATCGCAGGCGCGGGCGTATGAAGCATCCCGCCTGATGGAGCCACCTCCCCCACAGCTTCCTCCGGAACATCCTCACAGGCGGCATTGCGGCGAATTATTTCTTCTTCCACTTTGCGCCGGTCGGCATATTGTACCTGCCGAGCAGACTGTTCGGCAATCTCATAGGGCTTGCCGAAGGTAATGCCCCAATCCAAAAACAGCTTTAAACGAGTACGCATGGGATAGGCTCCGGTCTTGGTGACGATAAAGTGGCCTTTGGGCATGGACTTGAGCTCATCCGCTGTCATTAGCGGGCGCTCGATCATCTGCAGACTCTGGCTGGGATCGTTTTTTCCCCGGCTGACAGAGCCGCTCATGATAGTCTTATTCCCCATGGCTTTCGACAAAATCTGCGCCGACTCACTGTTAGGTGCAAACCCGCCAAACACCGTGTCCTGGCAATTGTCGACTATAATGGCGGAACCCTCCCGACCATAGTTTTTTTCCAACTGAGCGAAGGATTGTATAATCGCCACTATGGACACCCGCCGCGAACGAGAGGCGCTGAACATCATCTCTGCAGACTCAATTTTTGGTATGGTTCCTATCTCATCTAAAAACATCATGACCCGGTTGGGGAGTTTCCCGCCGTGCTCGTCCGCCACTGACAGGATCTCTCTATAGAGCTGCTGGACGATCAGCGATATGATGAAATACTTCGTGTTATCTTCCTCCGGCATGACCAGGAAGATGGCGCTTTTTTTCGTGCAGAACTTCTCTGCGTCGATGGCCGTATCAAAACACATGATCTGTTCCAGTTCGGAATCCAGAAAAGCGTTGAGCCGGGACAGCGCCGTGGACAGAACACTCTGCATGGCCTGCTCTGCGGAATTGAGGGCCGCTCCTGCGAACCATTTGGTTTTATGATCATCCGGCAGGTGCGCCAAGAGCAGTTGGAACAGCGTCCGGCCCTTGACCCCGCTGGGCGCCAGCAGATCCTGAATGAGCTTGAATACCGATACGATATGGCGCTTCTGTGGCTCACAATATTCCGCAATGAGCAGGATGACGGACGTCAGGAGACCTTCTGCTGCATCGTAGAAGAAAGCATTCTGTCCTGCAGCCGCGGAATCAAAGCCGCCGGAGGTGATGATGGTCTTTGCGGTGATCTTGGCATATTTCTCTGCTCTGGCCTTGTAGGAGAGGTTCTGCGGATTGGCAAGATATAAGTCCATGTACCGGTTGACGAGATGAAGCAGGTTGTTTCCGTCCGAGCGGGTGGGGTTTCTCAGGTCGATGACGGCCACATCGTAGCCGTAGTGGTCTTTTGCGATGCCGGCGTAATTGCGGTAGAGGTCCCCCTTGGTGTCGGTCGTGACAAAGCTCATGCCGCAGGCGCAGGCGTATTCCAGATTGGGATAGAGAAAGTTGGCGGTCTTGCCGACGCCTGCGGCGCCAATCATCAGACAATGGATATCATCATCGTCTATCAGCGCGTAGCCGTGGGGAGCTGTTTTGTCAAACAGCGAGGCTCCCCGCCAGCCGACGATCAGTCCCTGGGCTTTTGGAAGGTTTTCTCCCTTGCGCCATTTCTCCGGCTCATAGCGTATTTCGGTATAAGTCTTTTGGATTTCTTTTTTTGTCGCCCATCGCGCCGTACCATGTTGACCGTCGCCCACGGTTTTGGACTTTATGCCGTTCAGCGTGTAGTAGTGCGCCAGAAGCGATAAAAAGCCGATGACGCCGAACATAGTCAGCGCCACCGCAATCAATGTGATTATTTGGGATGTTTGCAAAGAGATTCCTCCTTTACATGGTCATAGTAAAATTTTCGGCTTGCTCCTGTACCGGGCGCTGAGAGGGTGCTTCCAGTGCAAGGAACATCTGAGCCTTCACACAATCCAACGCAAGCTTCAAATAGGAATTCAGAAGTGCTTTTTGCTCGTCCAGCGTACGGATTCCGCTTGCCTGAGATTGCTGGGTTACCGCCTTTATATCTGTCCGGATATCCTCCGCTCTTGTGCGCATAAAACCCCGATCCTGATGTGGTTTGTATTCCGATTGGAGCCAGGTGACCACCTGTTCCATAAGAACCGGCCTCTCCATCTGCCTACAAAGTTTCTGTATGGAAAGCAGAACGCCAGCCGCTGTGAGCTGCAGCTGCAAGCTGATGTGCTCTGTGTTCTGAGCGGTCAGCTTTCCAGCTGCAAGCAGGGGCTTGAGCTTTTCGAATTGTTCCGTCAGCATGGCAGAGGCATCCTTTTGGGCCGAATTGAACTCACAGATATCTAGTAGCTGGGAACACATTTGTGGCAGCAGCTCCAGCTTCGGATGCTCCCCCGCAGGAATGGGTGTAATCCCATGCTTTGCCTTGAGATCCTCGTTCCAATCCTTAAATTCCGATTGTAAAACTTCGATTTCCATATAGGCAGGATCGTAGTATCCATGCTCACACAGAATGTCTTTTAATCTTCCGGTCGCTTCAATACCGGCCTCGTCATGGTCCAGGCACAAAACCGGGGTTTTGAGATGGGGATTCAGCTCCAGCTGACGGAGCATTGCGTGTTCCGACACACCGTCCAGCGTGACATAGCTGTGGTCTTTCCAGTCCTTCAAATGCAGGGTAATAAAAGACAGCATATCCACTGGTGCCTCAAACACATAGAGGGTGTCGCTTTTTCCGATCCAGTGGAAGCTGTATTTCGGGTCGCTGCCCTCCACGTTGCCCTTATAGGGTTCTCCCTTGGTGTAGGTACCACGCTTGTGGGCATGCCGTGGAACCCCGTTTTCATCCAGCCCTGTGAATACCGCATTGTGATATTCCTTATCCTCGTAGATCAGTTTTTCGTGCGCAAAGTGCGACAGCACCTCATGGCTGATAAACCGTTGCTTGATCAGATAGGCAAACACCCGGCGCATGTCCGGATTAGCCTCTGGCAGCGCAAAGGCTTTGCGGGGAGGCGGAGCGCTCTTGACAGTCTGATTCCACTCCACACCGGACTCGCCGCCGAGGAGAAACTGTACCGCCTCGGGGAAGCTGAGGTCATAGAACTGCTGCACAAAATCAATGGCGTGACCGCCTTCCTTTCTGGAATGCCGGAACCATTGGCTTCCGCGCACAGTCACACTGTCATACCGTTTCCACCGCCACTCCCGCCCGGCGCGGGTAAGCTGCTCACCCTGCCGCTGGAGGAAGTCCACCAGATCCACCGAGTTGGCCCGTTGTTTTTGCTCATCGGTAAAATGAATATACGCCATATAAAATCACCTCCTTTGTCAGCGCTTGCGTTTCCCGCAGCGCCGAAAAAAGGCCACCCGCTGATGAACGGATGGCCTGTACGACAGATGATTGAGTTTTGCGGAAAGCGGTTCTTTTTTCTGTAGCTGTTTTGTATATTGTTTCTGCATGGAAACCCTCCCTTTCGTTAATAGGTTTGCTTGAGTTCGTGATCGTCCGGGGCGTGACCCTGGGCAATCTTTTTCTGTCTGAGTTTGCGGCGCAGTTTGCTGTCCACCTGCATACCGGGACCTCCGGGGAGCTTTCGCTGTTCTTCATGAAAAATCCGGCTTAAGTGATGCAGAAGTCTTGTCGCCGCAAGAAAAAGAGACGGATCACGGAAGGAGTCCAGATGGTCGAGAAAAAACTGTGCATAGATGTTTCCCTGTTCTGCTGACAGGGTAAGCCACCGGATAGCTGCTTCCCGGTCATGGGGTACATCTCTGCCCATAAGGTACAATTTACCGGTGGCATATTGTGCGTACTGATTGCCTTGCTCCGCGGATGCGGTCAGCCATCGGATCGCAGATGCCACATCTTTGGGAACATCCTCTCCCGACAGATACAGCTTGCCAAGCCTATACTGCGCATACTGGTTGCCTTGCTCTGCGGATGCAGTCAGCCATTTCACAGCGGATGCCACATCCTTGGGGACATCCTCTCCCGACAGGTAGAGCTTGCTGAGCTGATACTGAGCGAATGAATTGTTCTGCACTGCTGCCTTCGTGAACAGTTCCACCGCCTTTGGAATGTTTTTCGGAATAACCTCACCGGAAAGATACAATTTTGCTAATGCATACTGTGCAAACTGATTTCTTAGGTCTGAGGAAAGCGTCAGCCATTTCATGGCGGACTCCACGTCTTTGGGGACAGCCTCATCCAGCAGGTAAATCTTGCCGAGAGCATATGCCGCATAGGAATTGTCCTGCTCCGCCGAGAGGGTGAACAAAGAAATAGCTTTCTGTATGTCTTTCTCAACATGGCTCCCGTCCCGGTAGAGCTTCCCGAGGGCGTATTGCGCCAGGTCATTGCCGTTTTCTGCGGCTTTCGTCAGCCATAGAATGGCTTGCTCTATATTCTCATGGCCGCTTTCCGTATCCAGATAGATTTTACCGAGCATGTACTGTGCATGAACGTTGCCGAGGCGGGCAGCCTTTTCAAAATACCCGATGGCTGCTTCCACATCTTTTTCCGTCCCTGTCCCGGTGTAGAGCATGTGTCCCAGGCGGTACTGGAGTTTATCATCGTGACTCTGTTCCTCCAGACTTTGAAAACCGTAAAAGGCTTCCTCGAAGTGCAGCTCCGCATCTTCTGCATTCTTTACGGTACCTACACCGTCCCGGTACATTTTCGCCAGCTCATAATCGGCATACGGCACACGCTGTCTGGCAGACCTGCGGTACAAATCGAAGGCGGTTTCAAAGCTCTGTTCCACGCCCTGTCCCCGGTAATACAATCCGGCAAGGGAGTATTGGGCATATTTGTGGTTTTGCGAGGCCGCCAGTTCAAACCAGCCGGCCGCTTCCTCGTAGTCCTGCGGTGTGCCAAGCCCCGCCGCGTACATTTTACCTATGCGATATTCCACATAGCGGTGCTTTTTCTCCGCTTCGATATCCTGAAATACGTTAAGAGCCTTGTGATACCAGCCGAATGCAGTATCGGCATCCATCTCCACACCGAGTCCATCTGCATACATCCTGCCGAGGTCATGCATGGCGAGGGCGTTGTTTGCTTCCGCTTCCTCCAAAAATAAGCGGAGGGCCTGCTCAAAGTCCGGCTCCGTGTCATCGCTACCATAGAGAAACGTGCGGGCCTCCTTGTAGCGGTCACTCCATTCGATATGGGGCTTGCCGGAAGCATTCTCATTGGATTCCGGGCGGGATGAATGCTCCGAAACAGAAGGCGGCATATCCTCGCCATCTTCCAACGGTTCCTCAATGGCCGGCGGTTGACTTTCCTCCGGCATCACGGAATCGGATTCTTCGTTTGCGGATTCCGCTTCTTCCTTTAATAATTGGTCTGCACTCTCATCGTCCTCAAAAGTAAAATGATGACTGCCGATGTTCATGGCTTCCGCGATCACCATATTTTTGAGGTTCTTAAACTCTTTCTGCTGTGAGAGAGGCAGCGGATCGGGGAGCTTATCCTTGTAGGTTCGAAGCACTTCATTGCGAAGCTCCTGCCACTTGGCGTAGGCTTCCGCTACCCGTGTATCCTTTGCCAACTCATCCACGATCTGATTGACGATGGCTTTTAAGGGTGCTTTAAGATAGCCGTACTGCTTTCTCCCAGCGGTGTGCTTCAGGCGCTCTGCAAGTTGTGACAGCAGATCCTCCACAGCAGTATTCTCACAGGCTCCCGACTGCATTTGCACCAGGATATCCTGCAGCGCATCCCGGCTCTGTTCGGTAAGCGCATTCCTTTGAACGGTCTGGTCGGAATAAATCTGAATGAGATCCTGCTGAAAGATTTCCCTTGCCAGGCCGCTCCGCATATTATCAATGGCAGACTTGCTGACATACCCTTTACGGGGATCGGCCGAATAAACAATCATATGGCAATGGGGATGATGCCCTTCGTTGTGAAAGGCCGCATACCAGCGCAGGTTTTCCGGAGCAATCTTCATTTGCTCGGCAAACACATTCCGCTGCTTGCGCAACAGTGCCATCCACGCAGCGGCGTTATCATAACCCAGCCGTGCGGCGTCCTCCCGCTGCAGAGAAATAATTGGCGTCCACACGTTTCCGGTGTGACTGCCGACTTCCTCTGCGACCTTTGACAGCACCAGCGGAGCATCCTCATCGGAAAACAGTCCGTGCGCTCCCAGCTTCTCCGCGCGGGGACGGGTGGCAATGTAATTGACATAAACCTCCTGATGGGCCAGCTGATCCAGGTTCTGATCCAATGCGGCGGTGATGAATTCCGAAGCGTTTTCCACGGTCGGCTGTTTCAGGTAATCTTCGTACTCAAATAAATCAGCCGTGTCGGGAAACTGCGAGAGAACGTTTGCCATGAGCTCCTTCTGCTTTTTTGAAGCGGGCAGTTTCCGGTTGCCCGGAGGGATTTTTTCCACGCCCTCCCGTGTCGCAATGTAGGTCACCAGATTTTCCAGATGCTCCGCGGCGTTTTTGATATACCTGCACTTGAAGATTATCCGCGGCATGGTTACTCACCCTTCTGGAATTTCGCCACATCCTCGAAGGTGACCGATCCAACGGATTTTTTCACATCCCCGATGCACTTGCCGCGTAAGCGCCGCAGGGTGTCCTCATCGAAATCCGCATTGGAGGCGAGGATGTTCATCATCATGGACATCTCCACAGTCAACTTGAAAATGAGACGCGCCATACGGTTTTCCAGGCTGTCCACCATGCCGGTCATGGCCGAGGTGATCGCAGCGGGGAGAAAACGCACACCTTCCTCCGCTGAGATATAGCCGCAGTAAAACTTGATTGCTTTTTCAATGAATTCACTCTGGCTCTGGCAATTGTCACGCTTGTACCAGTCCATCACAAGCTTTCGTGTTTCGGGGTACATCCATAAGGGAAATTTCTTTTTATTCTCGTTTTCTGTAGCCATCGAATTACCTTCCTTTCTGTTAAAAAGGGCTGCAACCCCTACTGCAGCTCTCCTTAAGTTCTTGATTTACGGTGCTTTCCAAGCGTTTCTCTGCACTTTGACCCCGAAGCCGACCCCAGGTGGTATAATCTGACCCCGGTGCAAAACGTTCCCCGCCCCGCATTGCGGGGCGGGGTGAGCCGGAGTGGGGGCGCTCTGCGACCCCGCTCCTTTAACCCGCATCGTTTTCGACCCCATGGTTCAGCCCTCTTTCGGTAGGGTTTTAGGTTTCTGCGAAGGGCGCTTTTTCTCTTTTCCCAAGCTCCTTCACAAAGCCCTTACACGGCGCATTGCCCGTCTTCAGGTGTTACGGTGCCACTCCTGCCGTCAAAAGCCGACACAGGGGCACACGGGCGGCAACAGCTGGCTGTCATTGCGGCAACTAAAATAAGCCCGGATATCTCCGGGTTGACAGTGTCATGTGGCCGGTTATGCCAGTCTTTTCGCGGCGGGCCGGTTGGAGTCGGCACCTTATTCCTCCAGTCCCAGGTATTCTGCCATAAACTGCTCACTTTGCAGGATTATTTGTTAGTACCCACAGCGCGAACAACAGAGATAAAAATACAATCGTATGCCGACTTTCTTAGCAACCTTTTTCTTTGCTTCACAGGTGCATTTCAGGAGCCTGAACAGGGTAGTCCTGAGAGGGCTCGCCTGTAAGCAGATACCAGTTCCCATCGATCTCATTGTAATTGCAGTTTTCGACAATCTGGTCCTTCAATTCCTCCCAGGGGATTGGAATTTCCGTACCCCGCACACCCGCATGAGCGGATAATTCGGTCAATGGTAGATTGGGTGAGATAGTAACATAACCGCCGGGTGACATTATCTGGATCATGTCGTGAGGATGTTCCTGCACAAACTGTTCCAGCGTAATCGGTTCTTTCATGAAGCATCGCCTCCTTTCTGGCTGTCGATATATTCTCGTACTTCGGCTGGAACATGTTTTTCATACAAAGCTTTGAGGGAAGCCTCCAGTCCGGCCTCTAGCGCTGTTTCATCGGGCATGCATTGCCGGAGAGCGCACAACTTCCCGGTATCATACTGAATTTGAATGGTTGACATTTTCAAGATAGGTTCACTCCTTTCTGCTTTTCTCAGAGGAAAGTGAGCCATGTTGGTGCATTTTCCGACCCTCCGTCATAGCGACGGCAGGAAAGTGAGCCAACATGGTTACAATTCCTCCAGCGCATGGATCAGGCTGCCGGGAAGATCGGACAACTGAACACCGGTATCCGTTTTCCCCGGCAGCGTGGTTGGCGATGGCAACTTGGCACTTTGCAGTTCATCCCGGACTGCCTGCCGGACGATCTGTTCCAGGTTCTCCGTCTGATGTGCCGTCAGGATACTGTTGACCACATACTCGGTGCGCTGCCGGCTGGCCTGCTGCGCAAACAGCGCTTCCGCTTCCCGATGCCTTGGGCTGTCCATATCGAAGGAAAGATAATATCGTTTTCGCTCGGCCATAGGCTCACCCCATCAGGAGCTTGTAGCCATCTGCGTTGGCGAACCGGTTCAGCACCGCCACCGTATTCAGGCCGCTCCCGTGCAACATGGGTTCAAGCAGTTCAGCGCCGCCGCCCGCGAACACCGTGGGGAGCCTCAGATCCAGTCCGCGCTCCCGCAGGGCGTTGAACAGTTCCTTGCAGTAAACTGCCACAGCCTGCTCCACCACAGTTTCAATCAATTTGCTGTCGGCATGTTGGATCTCCCCGCGGATGGCATCGGTGATGAGTTCATCCGACAGGAGGATGTCACTGCGCTGGAGCGTATCCTGAATCCGGCTGTACAGGGTGATGGTACCCATGCGCAGGCTGGCACAGCTCGACCTGTCCAGACGGAAGTCATGGAGCGTGAGGATATCCACCGTATAGCCGCCGATGTCCACCAGAGTGATGCTCCGGTAATCCTTCAGCTGCGGGTAATAGCGGCACAGCGCCGCATGCCCCTGGGCGAACACCTTGCACTCTTCAATATGGCAGCGGTAGAATGTTCCCTCGAACCGAAACGAGATATTGTCACGCAGGAAATACCTACGGAATGCTTCCTTCTGCATACCGTAACTGTCAATGGGCAGTCCCACGCCAAGGACGATTTCCGCGTTGGTGGTTCCTGCTTTTTTCATGGCATCCGCGATAGCCGGCAGTGTCAAAAGAAAAGCGTCCGGCTCCCTGGTCTTATCCTGTTGGAAGCGCATACGGCGTTCCCCGATGGCATAATATCTGCCCTCAAAAAAGAGCTGCATCTCCGGCGTGATGAATTCCTTGTCGCTTGCCGCATAGCCGGAGGCATAAAGCATCCCCTCCGAGGATTTGGTGTTGTAATTTCCGTTATCTATACCAAGTCGAATCATTTTCAGCACCTCCTTTTTCTTTTCTGCGATTTACATGCTCATAGTCATGCCCGGAGTTTCTTCTTCGCCGGGGCCTTCTGCTTCGGTCTGCGCTTCCGGAGAAGGAGGTATTTCAGGCGCAGCCTGCTCCCGCTGACGGCGGGTCTGACGCGCTGGACGTTCTCTGGAGGCAGGAGTCTGTTCAGCCTCCGATGCCTGCTCCTGTGCAGGAGTCTGTTCCATGCGGCTCTCCACGTACTCTCTTACTTGAGTGGGAACTACCTTCTCATAGGTCTTGTCGAGGTAATCCTTCAACTCCTGCTCAATGGTCTGTTCCTTTTTCTCCATGAAAAAACGGAGGGCATCCAGCCGCTCCGAAGGGAAAAGGACTTTTAATTCAGTCGTACTCATATTTTTTCCTCCTTATAATTTCAGGGTCATACCGGGTTCATCCGGCTCCGGTCTAACCCAGGTTTCATAATCTTCATTGGGGCAATCCCCAGCCAACATCAGAGAAAAATCAGCGAGACGCTGGGGATCTACTCCTGCGCATTCCGCCTGAATACCATAAATACCATGAAACACACGCACCACCTGTGTATTCAAAACATCGCCCCATTCCTGTTTTCCGGCATCGGTTAGGGTGTCGGAAGCCAGGTATACGATGGTGGCCGGCTCCATGTCCACCTCATGATGAACAAGGTGGAAATCCTCAATAGGTACCCTGATTAAATCTTTTAAGCGAAACACATCGTCGGGAATTCCGGAGGAGAGCTTTTCTTTCTCGTCGAGATTCGGACAGTAATCGAGATAGAAGGTCATGTCATAGCCATCCTCCATCGGTTCCACTTCCGCCATCTCCGGTCTTGCTTCCATGATGGAAAGCAGCATAGCACCGATACCGTTGTCAAAGTTAAGGGTGGCATCGTACTGCTCTTTGATCTCATCAAAATAAACAGCCCATGTGCCATTGGAGGTATTCTGTGTACCATCCCTGATGATCTGGTCTGCGAGCTTACCCAACCGAACCGTGATAAAATCTCTTGCCCCCGGCAGGAGGCTGGCATACCTGGCATAGTCATATCCTTCACTCTGAATAAGAACACCCTCGGAATTATTTTTTTCCAACACCAGTAAACAATGATTCAGGCCGTTTCCATCCATCAGCATGAAGTCCGCACTCTCTGCAATAAAGCCGGTATCCCGGAGCAGATTGTTTTTGAACTGCCGGTATTCTTCTTCCGACAATTCCACAATTTTTTCAATCACACAGTCCCTTACGGGGAATTCATTGGTCTTTCTTTCAAAGACTGCCTGTAAATTCAGCATATTGTTCTCCTTCCTTTTCCTGCCTATGGCAGATAGTTTCTTGGATTTTTTGCTGTACCGTTTACTCTCACCTCAAAGTGCAGGTGGTTTCCGGTGCTCTTTCCGGTGGAACCCACCCTTGCGATGACATCTCCGGCCTTTACGGTCTGCCCCTCGCTGACCAGAATCTCTGAACAATGACCATATAGCGTGACCAGCCCGCCGCCGTTATCGATGGTCAGGTGATAACCATATCCTGTAGTTCCATAGCTCACGGTTTCCACTGTGCCGTCTTTAGCTGCCCGGATTGCCGTGCCCTTAGCAGCGCCAAGGTCAATACCGTCATGTCCGGCCCATTCTCCTGTGACGGGGTCAGTTCTGCCGCCGAATTCCGAAGTTACCATGGACCGCCAACCGCTCCCAAGCGGAGAGACAAATCCACTTGCGGATGCTGTTTTAGACGCTTCGGCATATGGCCTTGCGTACAGAACCTGTTTATCCGCATCGAACAGGCTACGGTATACTACCTTGCCACGGGAGGATGATGCGTCCACCACCATACCGTCCCCGGCGTAAATCCCCACATGCGTAATATTGAGATATCGTCCGTTTACCTTGTGGCTCCAGAACACGAGATCCCCCGGAGCCAGGTCTGATTTGGAGATGGTCAGGCCGTTATCCACGCAATATTTGCCCTGCGCAGCGGCGGTGCCGGGGAGCTTGACTCCCAGCTGGCGGTACACCGATTGCACCAGATAGCTGCAATCGGTGTAATCGCCAGAACCTCGAAGCTCCTGGGAATACGGATCTCCCAGACGGTCCAGGGCAATCTGAACAGCCTCAGAGCCTGTTTCGCCCACCGGCAGGTCGTAGAACAGATCCGCCAGCTGCTCCGGTGTCCAATCCGACCACTGGTCAAAACTATCGCCTTCTCCCGGCGCTCCTGTTCCATACAGCGCCCTATAGTAGATTTCTGAGGCGTTGGCCTTATTCTCATAGGTAATCTCCCGGCCAAGGGTACTTTCAAGATTTGCATAGATTTCAGGCAGGGAGTCAATCGGAACAGCCACGGTATACGTTTCTTCGGTTTCATTACCGTCTGCATCCGTCACGGTGCGGGTGCGTTTCTCATAGCGGACGAAGCAATCGGCAATCCCCCGGTAATCCATGCCACGCAGAGATTCGACGCCGAAATACAGAGAATAAAAAACGGCCTTGACCTGTGTGGGGTCAAGGCTTCCGTCCTCAATCATGGGCGTGATGTCCGCGATGGCAGCGTCCAATTCCGTAAAGCCGGACCGCATATCCTCAATGTACTGGCGGTAATCTTCTGGTACCTGCCCGGAGATCACGCCGCCGTGAAAGGAAAGCTGAACAGCCATGTTGTTGTGGTCAGTAGTGCCGGAGAGAAGGCTGGTAATCATCACAATGATGAGGATAAAAGGTGTTAAAATGGCAGCGATGATAACGCCGAGGGCCTTCCAGGTTCGCTTGTCGGTGGCGGCGGCAACAGCGGCTTTGACCGCCAGAGCGATGGTTGCGGGATCTGCCATGCATCATCACCACCATTTCTGGCCGAACAGATTGCCCTGCTCCGGTTCCTGCTCCTGCTGTTCCTGTGCCAGCTGGACGGATCTCTCCACGGCCTGTTCCAGAATTTCGGTATCAAAGCCTGCGGTTTTATAACCCTCCATAATGACATTTAGGTAGTAATCCGAGGGGGAACCGTAGGGATGGCCCTCATTCATGATATAGACCATGGCGGGAACCGTCCTGCCTTTCAGCTCCACATCGAGGATCTCCTTGCGGTAAAGATGGGGATATCCTTCATAGCGGTCGAGAGCCTGCAGATCCCTTTCCTTTAACGTCCACAGAAGAACAGGGACGGTGGAACCCTTAAGCGGCTCCACCGTTGCGACAGAGTTTCTCCGGCTGCCGCAGAACAGCAGCCCGTAATCCTTTATTTCGCTGGCGCCGACCACCTTGGCGGTAGGGCAGCGGAACGCCATCTGCGGCAGGTTTAGGTTGCTGCCGTAGGCAATGTACAGCATTTCTGATTTCATTTTTCATTCCTCCTTGTCCAGAATGGTTCATGAGTATTTACATGCTCATAGAAAGACCGGGGCTTTCTTCTTCAGCCCCGGTCTGTTCCTGTTCGTTTTCAATTGTTTGCTCCTGCTGTTGCGATGCTGCTTGTGCCGCTTCGGCCAGCTCTTTTTCTTTTTTCTGTCTTAATCGTTCCTTTTGCTGGAGTGCCTGCGCTGGGTCCTTCCACGCAATACAGCCGTCCAGATGCTCCAGCAGGTGAAGCCGGGCGGTTTTGTATTCATCACCGATGAGCCCCAGCCGCAGGAGCCATGTGCGGAAGGTGTATTTTTCATTCGAACTCTTTGTCTTTTGACGGCTGGCACATCGTTGGTTGAGGGCCTGTGCGGAGATCGCAAGGCAGAGCTGAATGTATGCCTTGATCTTGCCGGCGTGAGTAGTGCTGTTAAACAGCCTGAATTCAATGGTACCTTTCTGGAAAACCGAGTGAAGGTTTAAACAGTGGTACCGGCTGTCGTGGTAGTGCTCAGAGCGACCGTCGCGGCCGTTGTACCAGATGCGGCTTACCTCGTCCAGCGTGTGGGGCTTTTTCCGGTTGATCTCGTCGAGAAAACTCTGCTCCACCTTCCTGCAATACTGCCGCTCTCTTGCTACCTCCACCTGCATGGCCTTGTAAATCAGATCCTCCTTGGAAGCCATGATGTTGGTGATGTTTCTAAGTGTACCCGCGTTATACGGAGAAGCGTCAATATGGATGTGGATGCCGCACTTATTATTTACAATTGCGCCTGCCGCACGGAGCTTTCTTACCAGCTCCTGAATGGTTTCTATGTCCTCATACCGGCAAATGGGGGTGACCATCTCTGTTTTATACTCATCCGAGGCCTCGGTTATCGTTCTTCCAACCTTCCGCTGGGCAGTGATACTGCTGTCGTAGGTAAATTTCCACTTGCGGTTCTGTTCATCCAGCGCGGAATATGTTGCGTAAAAAGTACCGTCATAATGGGAAACTGTTCCGAAATGGGATGCAGCTATTTCAGCGGCCTCTTTCCTCGTTATACCGGTCATTTCAACTTCAACCCCGAAGCGCTGCTCTTTCATGTCCATGCTTGTTTCACCCCCTCGCTACAACATCTGCATTCCGCCCATGCTGTTTTTGATCTCCAGTGCCTCCTGAATGGAAGCTTCGCAAGCCTCACTCATCCAGTTGTAGATTTCATCCCGCCGCCAGGAATCCAGAAGGTGATTGCCTGTTTTCTCATCCAGCATACTGATTTCAGACCACGCTTTGTCAGCGAGGGCTTTAGCCGGAGGCAGATGTCCTTCTGCGCAGCCCTCGGTCAAGCCGTCAATAAATCGGTCCATGACAGCAGCCAGCTCATCAATTTCCTTTTGGGAGTAAAAGGGTTCCCAGGCTTCAGGCCGGTCATAAGGTTGGCCAGTAATACACTTTGCCAGTTCCTCTAACAGCTCCGCCTTGTCCACACCACCCAGCTCATCGTTCAGATAGGAACGCATAAAGCTGTAAATATCAGCTTCCCGGTTGTCAGCCGGCGTAATGCTGCCGAGGGCATCTTCGAGGATATACTGCTTATTTTCCTTGAATTCTTCCAGCCTGCCCATTACCTGCCACCTGCCTTTCCAAACAGCGCCGCTTTATATTCCGGGGCCTGAACCATGAGGTTGTATCGTTCGTTGCCGCATTTATAGAGGCAGGTGCCCCGCTGCGGATACCGGATCAGATTGTATTCCGATTCCTCCAACTGCAGGGTATCCATATAGAACCGCTTGTCGATATTGCCGGCATTGAACAGAAATGCGTGCGCCGGAATAGAGAACAGCGGCTTGGTGTACTCCCGGATGCCCTCCAGATTGAAATCCTCCAAATTCTGACTTGAAAGAATTACTGCCGAGTCCTTTTTCCTTACACGCTTCATAAAATTACGGACATATTCGACGGCGGTCAGGTTGGAAAGGAACAGATAGAATTCATCAATGCTGGCGGCAGTATTGCCGGTGGTGAGTAGCTCATTGCTCATATACGACAGCACGTTGAACAGAAGGGCATTGCGCAGATTTTTACTGGTCTGCAGAAGCCCCTTGACGCCGAAGGTCACGAACTCACTGTTTTTTATATTGGTGTGCCCGTTAAAGAATTTAGACTCCGCGCCCTTGCACAGGGAATGGAGCCCAAGGCAGATTTCCCGCAGGGTATCTGCGGTATAGAGCTGGCGGCGGCTTTCATCAAATTCTTTGTACTCCGACTCAATCAGCTCATACAGGTCGGACAGGATGGGATAATCTTCTGGTTTTAAACGGTCAAAATTACTATGATCGGTAATTCCCCATTTTTCGTAGAGCTTACCCAGCATGATCTCGATGGTGTCAATCTCACGGTCGGTAAAATCCTTGTAGGTTCTAAAAAAATCCTTGAGAAAGGAAATGTGCTGGCTAAGCTTGCTGCAGATACGGAAGGTCTGAGGTGCATCCTTGTCCTCCGGGCTGCCGTTTTCATCCCATGTCTTGGGTTCCAGCACATTGATGATGTATTCGCCCGTCATCAGATCGATGAAGCATCCACCCAGATTATTGGTGAGATCCTCAAACTCCATTTCCGGATCAAGGCAGATGATATTCATGCCGGATTCCCGCAGATTGGTAAGGATGAGTTTCAATAAGTAGCTCTTGCCCTGGCCGGAGTTGCCTAAAATCAAAATATTGGCATTGGTCTTGTCATCGGCACGTCGATTAAAATCTACTAAGATGTTGCTGCCGAATTTATCCCTGCCCAGATAAAAACCGTTGGGATCGGTTTTGCCGCTGTAGTTAAAAGGATACAGATTGGCAACGGAGCTGGCGGGCAGCACCCGTTCAAACTGGTCGGAAAACACATTCCAGCCACTTGGCATGACCGATAAAAAGCCCTGCTGCTGGCGGAGCAGAAGCCGGTCAACATTTAGCTTGCTTCGCACCAGCTCAGTCAGCACTTCCGTCTGCAAGAGCCCCAGCTGGTTAAGGTCATGAGCGGACAGTTCAATATATACCGCCGCGTGGAGGAGAGGCTCTTTGCTCCGGTGCATCTGTGCAACGATAGCGGTCACATCCTGGAGATTCGATTCTGCCGTGACGGTTTGCTGCAGATCCTGAGTACTGCTTCTTTGCATACGGTTTTTGTTGGCAGCATTTGATATGATTTTGCGTTCTTCAACAGGGGACACATGCCGGGTGTAGATGTGGAGGGTGACACTGTCTTTTTCACCAAGGTGCCGGAGGATGGCCTGTTCCTCCGTAGCGGTAGGGTACTCACGGAGCGCCCAAACGGACCGGAATGTATTTCCGCAAATGAAATAGTCCGTAAAAAATTTGATCGCGGACGGGGCAATCATGTCCAAAAATTCCTGAATACGGACATCCTCTGTTTGAGATGCCCGCTGTGCTTTATTCTTATATGCCATAGGGGTCACTTCCTTTTTTTATATGATGAAGGCAGCCCGGCCTGTTTCGTTCTGCTGAAAGGCTGGGGCTTTTTAGAACACTTTAGGTGTCTGGATGAGCTGTACTCACTCATTCAGGATCATCCAGCGCTCTCCGTCAAAGTCCTCAAATTTCTCCGTGGTGACGTTCTGCTCGAAATAAATCGCCAGCAGACGCCTGATATCCTCCTTGTCGGCGCGCTTTGTGGAAAAACCTTGATCCCGAAGTGTCTTTTCAATGCGGCTTAAATAGGAAAGCGCTTCGTTCTCTTTCTCGTTTCGGAGCCGTATGACTACAAGGAATTCTCGTGCCGTCGCCATCTGTACCTGTATCCGGTCAAGGTGGGTCTGGTCATGCTCCAACAGCCTGTGAACAGCCGGATTGTTCTCCTGTTCCATGCGGCTTTTAAGAAACTCTTTGTTATCCTCGAAGTTTTCCCGGCTGTTCGAACACAGGAATTCCAGCTCCGCCACACCTTTAAGGACGGTCATCAAGGCGTAGATCCGAGCCGATATGCTGGCCTCGGATAAAACGGAAATGTTCGTAGGCTTGATGATGAAATACACCAGTTCATCGCCGCGGAAGGTTTCCAGACTATGGTCGGTGACCGCCTTGGTATTAATAAGCTGGCGGGTATACTGCTTTTGTTTCACATTTTTCTTTTCTGCTTTGCTCATTGTTCGCTGTACCCCCATTCATAGGTCTGCTGCTTTGTAAGGAAAAAGGCGCAGGCGTATCGGATAAAATCAAGGATGCTGGTATCGTCAAAACGGATGGTCAAAAAAGCATAGAGGGCTGTGATGACGATGGGCGGCAGAAACTTAAGCTGCGCTATCGCAAACACAGAAAGCAAAAGGCCAACGCCGATGATACCGATGTCGCGCAGCTGCCACAGCCATAGCACTGCCTTGGATTTCAGGTTGTCGGGGTAGATGTAGGTATACATTCGGATTCCTCCCATTCTTGTTTAAATTTTCGTAAAAAATAAGCGATCCCCCGAAGTACATGCTCAACACAGGGGATCGCAACGCTGTTGCCGAGGGCTTTGTATCTTGCGCTGTCTGAAGCGCCGGGGATGTCCGTCCAGTAATCGGGGAAGCCCTGGAGACGCTCGCATTCCAGCGGCGTCAATCGCCTGATCAGCTTGCCGATGCGGACAGGATGCACATTATTGAGGGAATATCCTCCATCCGTCTTGGATTGGAGTGTTCCGCTTAAGTTTCCGTTTTCCGTCCCATTGCGGCAATCCAGACCAGCAACATCCGTTTCACACACAAGGTCGGTGGCGTCTTTATACTGTCTTGCACTCTGGGTGCTGACCACGTTATTGGAAGCATACTCATCGCTCCGCTGCTGGGAAAATACGCAATGCCGATCCGCGGTGTTCAAGGTGTAGCTGATGTCCGGCTGAAACCCCATACCGTTGCCGCCGTTGTGATCCTGCCTGTCAATGATATTGCCGGCAATGCAGTACGTTTCGGCAGGTGACGATTCTTCCCCGGAATCCGCAAGAAACACAGACGGCTGGGAAATGAGCGGCACGTTATTGCCGCCGGTACCGTATCTGGCAGACATGGTTGGGGCTACTTCATGTGGGCCGGTATAGCGCGAGTCAATACCATGATTTTCAAACAATTCTGGATCGTTGCCCAAAACTAGTGGAGGGTGGCCATCCATTCGTGCCCGAAGTGTTCCAGTAACATTGTGACTTACGTCCATTACACTTCCGCCCTGATCGTTCAGGCAAAGAACAGACTCAGATACAAATGTTTGCATCTGCATATTGCAAGTTGCTAACAGCGCACCCGAAATTCCATGTAAATCAATTATTTCATCCCGCTGATTGATATGAAATGTAGTAATATCTGCGGAATCCACTATAAAGGTCTGTTGCTTCATACCGGGCTGGGCTTGTATCGCTCCAGCAACATTATTAAGATCGCGCACCTCATCCCGCTGATTGCACGCAAAGGCAACGGATGTGTTGCTTTCTACCTGCGTACTGAACACAGCATGGGAATGCGCCGCCTGTAAAGTAAAGGCCGGGTCGCCGTTCTCTCCGATGCCCAGCCCGGTGCCTTCGCCCATCCGCTTGTGCCGCATGGCAATCTGTGTGTTGATGGGGATGGTGATTTGCTTGTTTTTTTCTGCCGATACATACCCATGACCGCCGCCTTCCCCTCCATACAGGGAGGGCCAAACGCCATCCTCCTCATAAATCCTGCGGCTCTGCACATCCCACGGGGTCAGGGATTCTCCGCTTGTTCCTCCGGAATTGGCTGGATTTCCGCCTGGATCTCCAGCGCCTGTTTCAGAACAGAAGGCAGCTCCTTGCCGCGTTTCTTCGCCCGGCGCAGAATCCCCAAACAGGCGGTCTTGCTCAAATAGTATTTGGGGTGCGGTGCGGCCTCCAAAATCTGCGACAAGGAAGATACGCTTGCGCCTTTGTGGGACGGACCAGTATTGAGCATCGTATATTCTCCAAGCAACGGAGAATTGAGGTCCCAATATGGCCCCAGCAGATTGCCATACCCCTCCCGTAGGTCGAGGTACAGATACGGTACTGTCAGCAATTCGGCAGGTTTCTTCCAGTACCGCCCGGAAGTCCTCTCCGTCTGCGCTGGAGAAAGCTCCGGGTACATTTTCCCAGACCATATATCGAGGTCGAACAGCGTCAGCTGTCCTTCCGTTTGCTTTGTCATAGGCTCTCATCTCCTTCACAATGCGGATTTGCTCCATGAACAGCCCAGATCGTTCACCCTGAAGTCCGGCACGTTTGCCGGCTACGCTAAGATCCTGGCATGGCGAGCCCCCGCAGACTGCGTCCACAGGGGACAACTCCGAGCCTTTTAGTTTTGTAATGTCACCCACATGGAGCATATCCGGAAGCCTTATCTTCGTGACTTCAATGGGAAACGGTTCAATTTCGCTGGCCCATACAGGAGTAAACCCCTGCCGGACGCCTGCCAGCGGAAAACCGCCGATCCCGTCAAACAGACTTCCGAGGGTCAGCGATAAAGTCACAGCTGCAGTTTCATGCCGGGGGAAGGCGCTTCCTCCAGCTCGATTTCTCTTTCCTTGGGAAAATAGGACACATTAGGTGTACGAATGTCCTGCATCAGTCTTTTTGCTTCCGTGGCCGCTTCCCCATAGGTGTCAAAGGTTACGGGTTCGCCATCCTGCTTGAGCCATGCTTCTGCGGAGCCGCAGACTGAGGCGGCACTCCGGCGGGCCAAGATACCGTATTGCTTCATATAAGTTCCTCCTTGTATTTGTTGGGTTGATATGTTTCGAATGGGGATGCCGAGCCGTTTTGCTTCCGCGATTTCACAGCGCATGCCGGAGCTGATATGCCCGCCGCAGATCCACAGTTCTTCGCACGAAGCCAGTACCCGCAGCCCCATCCGGATTCCGGTTTCTCTTTCTGAGGGTATTGCATCATTCAGGAGCAGAGGGTACAGAAGATGGACGGCCACAGGTGCACAGTCCTGCTCCATGGCATAGCGGCAGGCGTCTTTGGCAAACCGGATATTGCTTTCGATATCTCCGGCGTAAGGGGAACAGATATAAACCAGCTTCACTTTGCAGCCACCGCCTTTACGACCGTCCGGGTCATGTTGACTGCGGTTTGTGCCGTATATACCGCACTCATGAGGTTGGCTTTGGTGCTGGTATCCAGACCGAAGGCTCCCGCGATGCGGGGGATCTCTCCAGCGGACAGCATCAGCCCAAGCCCCAGCAAGGCATGGTCTTTGACCACCATGAGTCCCGCAGTGAGAATGGTCGCCTGCAGAAACGCCGTCAGGCACAGACCAATGATCTGCTTACACCAGCTGACAAAACCGTCAAGATAACCGCGTGGTACAGAAAACATATATAGGCTGCCCACGGAAATTTGAATGAGCAGAATACCGCCGCGCTTTAAATTAGCGAAAAACACCTTGATGATTGCATAGCCCATGAGGATCAGGATAAAGAGCATCATGATGGGGCTGGTAACGGTCCCTATGCCACCGAAAACACCAGCGCTTCCGGCACTTTCAAGACTTCCCGCCGCGCTCAGATCGCTGATGATATTACTTGCGAGGGTGTCGATACCGGAGCCAAAGCCGGTGATTCCCGCTGTCAGGCTGCTCTGCAGGGAAATGGACAGCTTGTACAGCTCCACAGGCACGGTGGAAAACAGGCCCACTGCCAGAAAGCCCTTGAGGGCATTGAGGGCGGCATCTTTGACGCTGCCCCGGCCGGACTGGTATTCGATTGCACATTCGAAAACGGATACCACCAGACCGGTGACATAGAGCGCCCACGCCAGATAAACAAAAAACAGGACGATGGATTGTACCCAGCTCATCTCGAACAGATCGGCGCCCATATTGCCCATTTCGCCAAAGAAATTAGCGAGGAAACCGATGATCTGGCCGTAGATCCAGTCGATGATCTGGCCCAGCACCGTATCGGCTACAAAGTCCCATATAAACATTTTGGGTTCACCTCTTTCTAAAAAAATAAGGCGCACCTTTGGAAGGTACGCCTTGAACTTGAAAAAAAGGCTCTCGTAAATAAACGAGAACCTTGAGTCATGGTTTTAGCTATTTAATTTTAGAGTTACCAGCTTAGTTTCAGAGCATCCTCTGTTCTGTACCTTCGCTGGCAGTCTGCGTCATTTCTAGATCTTCATCCAGCTTAAGCAGAGCTTGGTTAAGTACAGTCATGCTCTTAGACAGTTGTGCAGGTGAAAGGATATCACTTTGTGAAAATACATAAATCTCCTGCATTCTAATAAATGCCGCAGTCAGTTCAGTATCTATGCCAACTGCTTGAAACAGCTTAAAGTCAGAAAACGGTTTTTCCGCAAGATCACTGCCGATCCTTTCCCTTTCTTCTTTGCGCTTGTAGGCAAGCATTTTTACCAGTTCATCTGGTGCAGAGAGCAGCGACTGTATTCTGTCCTGCTCCATCATCGTGGTAAGATCGTAAAGATGCTTTGCGGTATCAAACAACATATGTCGTTGGTAGTAAAACTCCGCAGCCAATACTTTGTCTGCAAAAATTCTCTCCAGTTTAATGGTGTTAATGGTAAATGGCTTGACCTCATAATTTTCGTCAAGGACCAGGCGCTGCTCTGAGGTTGCTTCCGAATAGAGAAGAGGCGAAATTTCAAGGGATTCAACAGGTTCGCTGATCGTGAAGGATGTCGCCTCAACTTTCACATAACCGAACCGTTGAAGTGCATCATCAGCGTCGACAGCGGTGACGGGATTATATTCATATACGCTGGTAATGCTGCCCCTTTGGTTGCTTTCTCTCGCTTTGTCCGATGTCCTCGAAAGAGTATGATAGCCGTTCGCCGCAACTTCCAAGCGCTTTTTTCCTTGACTTTTAGAGCAGTCCTGGATTTCAACTGTGAGATCAATATCTTCGGAAAAGCGCTTCATACGGCCTATTGCTTTATACAGGGCGGTGCCTCCCTTAAAGTATGCGGGAAGCGTGCCCTGCCTTTCTGCCAGTTCCCATAGAAGCAGTGTCAGATAATAGTCTTTTTCTACGATGTCACTTCGAATTCCTGTTCTCCTGCTAACATCGGAGAGCAGGGCTTCAAACGCATCTCTATCTTGATGTAACTTCATTTTTCACCTCCATGAGTAAGTCTATAATCGGCAATAAAATTTTCGATGTGTAATGCCTGCGAGCTGTGAAGATCAGTGTAAGTCCGTCTAGTTGCTGCTTCTGTGCATATTGCACCAGCAACTGCTCCGGCTTTTCCGCATCAATGTGAGCATTTGGCAGTTCACTTAACATATCGATAAACTGCAAATATTTCCAGTTCTCATCTGTCACAACCGCAGACGGCTTTCTTACCTTGATATGGCAGCCTTCGGGCAGCTTTGCTCCATAACGGTCTGTAGTGATTTCGATATCACGGGGAATCAAGGTTGTCAGTCCCAGCTTATTAAACAGGAACGCCCCGGATTCATATCCTATTTTCGCGCCATTCTGTACCGTTAATGTTTTTATCACCACTTCATCAATGCTGGGCGTAACTTTCCCAAAGACGGTTTGCTTCACATGGCAGTATACTCCTTTTTGCAGTCTTTCAATTTCACCTTTGTCTGCCATCCGTTTCAGCTTGACATTGGTTAAGGTTTTGGCCTTATCGTATGGAAGTGCATACTTCACCGCCAACTGCTCAGCTATGTCCTCGGTTTGGATTGCTGACTCATAAGGCATATTTCTGACAGTGTCGGAAATGTGTTCTCCATATCCGATTTGTTCCATATTCTCACCTCCACAAGTGATATTATAATCATGATTTTCGTTTAATATTCTTGCCATTATAATATCACTTTATGCATTGAAAGTCAATTGGTTACGCTAATTACGTGCTAAGTATCTGACAGTTGATCCTTACTTCATATTAAACTCCATATCATCGTGCATTTCCTCAACATTGTATTTCTCACACAGACAAGGTAACATTTGGGGCAAATTATTAATACTCCAGTCAGGGTCAATGTCTGGCCTGATTCTAATTTCCGCCATGATCTCCGCAGTAGTTTCTTCACTCAGCGATTGTTGCTCGGTTGCGTTGTAGATGTCGTACACTTGAGATAATGCTCTGAGGTAGGCGGCAGCAATGCGTTGCTCATTACTCACTCCCTTTTTAGGGTGGCATTCATAAAAGTCATTCAGCGTGGCCGAATTTCCCGTAAGCCAAGAACTATAATCCAGTAGGAAAGAATTTAAGCCTTTGCTTTCCATCGCCATTTGGACCGCATAACAGTCATGCGCAACATATCCATATGACTCAAAGTCTGCTGTACCTATTGGAAAGTCATGTTCGGCCAGCGTATCAGGGTCGTTTAGAGCGTCCATGTGGACTTCTCTTCCTCTCGATATCAACCAAGAGCGAAAGTCAATAAAACCATCATCTGTGCTGTGAGACTGCGTTGCGGCGCAGGCCGCCCATAAATCGTTTCGGTAGGCTAAATCCATATACACCTTTTTTATATTGTGCCAATCTATAATATCCTTTGACGAAAACGCCAAGAGTTTTTTCTCGGTCACTTTCAAGATAGCAGATTGATTGTTTTGATCTGTCTCTGAATTAACCTCGTCTATAATTCTCCAAAAAGTATCTTTGTTCATTTGTCCTTACCTCCTTCATCTCACATAAGGGGATATGCTAATTTGAGCAGGCCAAATCCATTAACAAGAAGCCGGCCTGCTCTCTTTTTTACATTCCAAGTATCTGCCAGTCCATCCTTGGATAAGGACGGTGAACGGATTTTTACCTTCATACGAAGTCCTCCTTGTTATCGTTCAATAAGTATTAGAATATCGCATTGTGGTTGACAAAGGATAAGGTAGTGCATATAATGGTCTAGTAATCTCTTTGCACTGCATTACATCCGATTGTGGATGCGAGATCAACAGTACAAACTGAGCAGGCGATGAACCTTTTAACGGAGGTCATGGGGCCGGGCCACCCAACGAGTGGCAACAGATTGCAATTTATGCACATCTGCGGGACAGTAGTATGTTCCATAGGTGTGCTATTTTTATACCCAAATGGAACAACGACCCCGAAAAATGGAGTGCCATAGAGCTATCGAACGAATGCCGAAAGGCTAAACGGAGGTAACTTTTATGACAAGCAACAAACCAAACATGGCAGGCCTTACCGCTGCCGAAGCACACAAGCTACAGGAGAAGTACGGTAAGAATGAACTGACGCAGGGTAAAAAGCAGAACTTTTTCTCTAAGGCTCTGCACATCATCTGTGAGCCGATGTTTCTGCTGCTCATCGTAGCGGCAATCATCTATTTCATTCTCGGTGAGCCGAGAGACGGAGCAATCATGCTGGTGTTTGTCATCTGCATCATCAGTATTGACATCATTCAAGAGTGGAAAACCGACAAAACACTCAATGCCCTCAAAGACCTGTCTGCGCCACATATCACCGTCATCCGTGACTGCAAGGAGCAGACCATTGCCAGTGCTGATCTTGTTCCCGGTGACCTGATGATGATCTACGAGGGCATCAAAATCCCCGCCGACGGCATTGTGGTAAAGTGCAGCGACCTCTGTGTGGATGAATCCTCCCTAACTGGCGAAGCAGAGGGCGTTTGGAAACTCCCCACCGAGAACGCCGAGCCGACCACCGATTATTGGCGTCGAGACTATTGTTACGCAGGCACCTTGGTCACACAAGGCACGGCAACCGTTTGTGTGGATAAAATTGGTGCCGTCACTGAATACGGTAAAATCGGTGCAAATGTGACCGCCGCACCTGATGAGGATACACCTCTGCAAAAGCAAACTGGTAGCCTTGTTAAGCTATGTGCGGGGATTGCCGCAGTCCTGTTCGCCCTGGTGGGTTTATTCACATGGTTCAATATTCCGGACCATGCCATAGGCGACCGACTGATTGAAAGCATTCTTTCCGGCATTACCCTTGCGATGGCGATGATACCCGAGGAATTTCCGGTTATTCTTACCGTGTTCCTTTCTATGGGCGCATGGCGGCTTGCCAAAAAGCAATCTTTGGTGCGTAAGCTTCCTTCCGTGGAAACATTGGGTGCGGTATCAGTACTTTGCGTAGACAAAACCGGCACCATTACCATGAATCAAATGACAGTGCAAGATGTATGGGCACTGGATGGAGATAACCATACATTGTGTGAAACCATGGGACTCGGCTGCGAAACAGATGCCTACGACCCCATGGAAAAAGCGATGCTTTCCCACTGCGACAATCTTGGCATCTCCAAGGAACATCTTTTCAGCGGAGAGCTGGTCAGCGAATACGCGTTCACCAACGAGCTGAAAATGATGGGTCATGTCTGGCGCAGAAACGGAGAGCTTGTCATTGCAGCAAAAGGCTCTCCCGAACGGATTTTGACTATCTGCAACATGAGCAATGAAAAAAGAAAAATCGCTGAACGTAAAATCATGGAAATGTCCAAGGAAGGCCTTCGCGTCATTGCAGTAGCCACCGCGAAACCCCAAAGTGAAGCAGAAATACCTGCTCAAATCACCGACTGCACATTGACACTCTGCGGCCTGATCGGTCTTGCAGACCCTCCTCGTGAAAGCGTAAAAGCCGATATTGCCGTTTGCAACAAGGCCGGTATTCGTGTGGTGATGATTACGGGCGACAATGGTATCACCGCTTCCTCGATTGCCAAGAAAATTGGTATGCCAAACAGCGATCATATCATCACTGGCGATATGTTAAGCGAAATGAGTGATGAGGAGCTTCGTGAAGAGGTGAAAGATGTTTCAATCTTCTCGCGTGTTGTACCGGAACACAAAATGCGGATTGTTAAGGCATTTAAGGAAAACGGCGAGATTGTTGCCATGACAGGTGATGGTGTGAATGATGCCTCTGCACTGAAATACGCCGATATTGGCATTGCCATGGGAAAGCGCGGCAGCGAGGTTTCTCGTGAAGCCGCCGACCTGATTTTGATGGACGATAACTTTACAACCATTGTAGAGACGGTGAAGGACGGAAGACGTATTTATGACAACATCCGCAAAGCGGTTGGCTACGTGTTCACTATCCACATCCCGATTGCATTTGCATCCTTGCTTGCCCCTATGCTTGGCATCGCGCCCACTGCGCTCTTGCTACTGCCGTTGCACGTTGTGCTGCTGGAACTATTAATTGACCCGACCTGCTCCATTGTGCTGGAGCGACAGCCTGCTGAAATGGATATTATGGAGCGCAAGCCGCGCGATCCGAAAGAGAAGCTGCTCACTGCAACCATTCTTTTCAAAAGCGTTCTGCAAGGACTGGTTATTTTCGCCGCATCCTTTGGTGCTTATTATACGATACTTGATGGCAATGCAGCAGGCGCACCCACAGCTCGTGCAATGGGGCTTACCATTATCATGCTTTCCAATCTGTTCTTAGTACAGGTGAACAGCTCCGACCACGATTTAGCAGCGCAGTCGATAAAACGCCTTGTGAAAGATAAGGTGATGTGGGCGGTGAACTTTGGAACACTTGCAATGCTGGGGGTCATTCTATATTCTCCATTGAATGCGTTTCTGAAGCTGGCTCCGCTGTCTGCTCCTATGTTTTTTACTGCTGTGGGCATTGCGGCTGTGGCGGTATTCTGGTATGAAATCGTGAAGCTGATAAAAAAGCTGCGCAAAAAATAACTGTAGCTCTCCTAAATGCACTTCACGGTACAGTCTAATTTCATCCTGTGCCGTGAAGTGCACGTGAGAAAGGAACTTTTTGTGATCTGCAAACAACTGCATTCTTTTTCGCTCTTTCGCTCCAAAAGGTACTTAACTGAACAATACGGTGAGGCATTTTTCCCTCCAGCTATGAGTTTGGCCCGCCGTACATCGCTTGGTTGTAAGCCTTAAGGCAAATCAGCACCAAGTAGCTTTCTTTAAGGCTACTCGGTGCTTTTCTACTACATCCCCAAAATGCCCCAGATGTATAGTGGACAAGTCAGGGCAAACACAAGACAGGCGAACAAAATAGCAGGCGCGGCCCATTCAAACTGGCCATGCTTCCTGTAATCGAAATACGCCATCGCCAATTTTGCAAAGAAAAACACCGCCAGGATCAGATCGATTGCCGGGAAGACAACCTTATTAACGACGGTCTTGATCTGATCAGAAGCATCGTTCCAGGTGCCTTCGATCGCTCCGGCCACGTCACCGCTCGGCGCGGCATAAGCGGTTGTGCTGAACACACAGACCAGCATGAGCACTACGCAAAGGATAGGCAGGATTCGTTTGAATTTCATAAAGATTAACCACCTTTCATATTTCATATTTGATTTTTGCAAAGAAAAAGACCGCAAAGCTATGCCCTGCGATCCTGTTTCTTTTTCTGTTGTTTACGGCTTTACCGGCGCGATATGCCAGTCATCCCAAAGGCTTCCACGAATGGTCACCGAGTCGGTAAGGTTCATACTGAGCATACCAGTTGGCGTCCAACAATCGATCAGCCATGTGTATGGCGTATAGCTTCCATCAGGGAACCAGATCGGGGTGAACTGCGTTCTGCGCTTATAAGTTGAGTATTTATTGGACGCAAATTCGAATTTGGAGTTATAACCGGTCTGTGTGCGTTTCAGCAGTCGCCAGTATGTTTTGTACTGAAATTCAGGAAAATAGGTAACCGCAGTTTGTGCATCGGTCACTGCTGATGACTGATTGGTGCTGACATTGGCGGTTGTATATTGATTTACGCCATACCCTGATTTCATGGTTTTTCCGTATGCGGTTGGGTTTTTGTCATCCGGCACGATACTCATGGATGCGGAAAGACTGGCATGGTAAGCGTCCCAATCGAACTCCCACCAGCCCTTGTCCACCCATTCGCCGTCATCCTCCCAGCTGCCTCCGCCTTCTCCGTCGCCGTGCCAGTTCCAGTCGCTTTCCCAAACCCAATATTCATGCCACCATGGACGCCAGATTCCCCAGGAGGACGATGTTGTCTGTGCCTTATTGGGAACGGCCGGCGCGGTATAGCTGTCGTTACGGTCATCCGCAACGGGGTTGGGCGGATCGTTGCCGGAGAGATCTACGATTTTAGCGGTGATGGTACCACTGCCGGCAGAGCCGCCTCCTGATACCGCCACCTGAATGGTCATAGTCTGCGGTGTGGAAGGTGTCCGCCACCGTACCCACACAAGCTGGCGGTCACCCTCCGGATAATACACTCCGCTTACGGTATAGGTTTGACCGCCGATAGTGAAGCGCACCGTCACCGGGTGATCGGGATCGGCCTGACCGCCGCGAACTGTGACTGAGGTGATAACCTCAGTATTAACCCGGTACTCATAATTATAAGTTGTAACTTCAGGCGGATCGGCCAGTGTTTCATTGAACCGGACAATTCCAATGCCGAGAGCTGCGATGATATCTGCGTTGGAAGCCGGGGATGTCCGGGAACCCGACCATGCAGGATAGCCGAGGTCGGGTGTTTCGAGGAACATTGCAAGAGGTAAGTTTTTATGGCTGAGAGACACCATCTTGCTGCGCAGCCCTCCACCCAACTGCTGGTCGTAAAGTGCCGCTTCGGTAGCGGTCATTGCCATCTTGATGCCCTGGAATGTCATGTATGCGATGGGCTCCAGCAGAAGCTTATACTCGCCGTTGATTAGTATATCGTAGTTCATGCCGGTAACATCGGCAATACGCATTAAAACATATTCCGAGCAGAAATATCGCTTAATTTCCTCAATGCTGGCTTGCCCGCTGTCGGAGCTTATAATTCGTGGAAGAGGTATTTCAACTTTTATACACGAATATGTTGACGTAGATGGTGTAATAGAGCTTCCATTTGTATATGCTATCTTTGATACTTTTCCGAAATGTACGGCTACCGCGGGCGTTTTATTGGTGAAGTCAATGGGAGTGGTGACTGCTGTTCTGTCACTTCCCCGAATAACAGTTATCCTGACACCCTCATTCCCGGAATTCCAATAGTTTTCGCTTGTACCACTGCCCATTCCGCCGCCACCGTGGTCTATGTTGCCATCCCCCTCAGCGTAGGCTTTAATAGGCAAAACTAAAGAAATCAGCAGTACTAATGCGAAAAAAATGCTGAGTTGTCGTTTCATTTAAACCCTCCTTGAACAACAAAAAGCACCGAAAACTCGGTGCTTTTAGCTTATTAAAGAACTATCTTCAGTCCATATCTCCAACCTGTTTATTGATATCACCTTCACCACCTACTGTTTTTTGATCAACAGCCCCACCTTCATCGTCTATCCAGCCAAATCCGGGGACATAAATCTTGCCATCTTTTTTCTCACCACCTGAAGGTTCCTTGGGTTCAGTTTTTACCGTATCCTCCGGCTTATATTCGGGTGCTTTGCTTGTATCTTTTGTAGAAGTTTCCGGCTTGGGTGTAGGTTTTTCTGTAGGAGCTGCAGGCTTGGTAGGCTCTGCCTGCAGGCTTTGATCCTTACCGCTGGAATCAGCTGTATCCGTGCCTGCGGTCACGACCGGTGTTGCAGTTGGATCAATAGGTGAAACGCTTACCTCCGGTTTCGTTGTCGGCGCTGCGGCGGATGTCGGGGGTTCCGCACTGGGGTTGACTACCCCCGACATGGTCGGAGAGGGCTGGATTGGCACATCTACCGGCTTTTCTGTCTTGAATTGCGAGGATATGGCTATGACAAGGACTACGCATACCACACCGAGTCCGGTTAGGGTGAGCCTCTTTTTTGTTTTGTCTGTCAGTTTCATTCAAACTACCTCCTTTTGTGTAAAAGGTTAATGTGTTTTTTCAATGACACACCATACTACAAGTTTTTTCAGAAGTCCAGGAAAATCCGAAAATTGTTAAAACAAGGGCATATATTTGGCCTGTACTTTGAGGTTGATCTGCATTGGGGGGAGCAATTTACCCCCGAACCGAACCGGAACCTCCAGCCGAATTACCGCATCGGCTAGAAAGCCATCATTATTGTCGGGGCTGCCGGGTGCCAGCGGCATATTCTGCAAGTCCACCGACAGCCTGGAGAGCTTGAATTCTACCACATCTCCGGCGTATTTCACATGATAGCCGCCTGCATAACGCAGCCCCAGCAGTTCGTCCAGAAGTCCGTAAATGTCACTATAGTCCAGACTTTCTTCAAAATCATCCGCCGATGGCTGATAAGCACCGCTGTATCCTTCTCGCACTCCGTGATAAACATCATCATAACTGTCGTTCACTGTCGAAATGACAGCGGATTGTACTGCGTCCCGAACACCCTGTGCAATAATAACCAGCCGAATGTATTCGGATATGCCGCAGAAAATGATGACCAGCGCAAGGGCAACCGCAATGATGAGCGGAAAAGATGTTCCTTTTTTATCTTTCAGTATAACACATAATTTTCCATTTGTCATTTCCAGTATACCTCACTTTTTCCGCTGGCACGAGCCTGGAGAGTGACAGGAAAACTCCCGAATCCTCCGAACAGACCGATATCCGCCTGTGTAGTCACCGTCACTGTAAATTCCTCGTTGAGTTGGATTTTGCCGGATTTCGACCATGAGATGTCAGGATTCAGGCCGGTCTTTTCCGTGAGTACCTGTGCCCGCAGTGTCGTTTCGCTGCCCACACGCCCAGCAATTTCGGCTTCCCGGCAGAGCTCCGTGGCATAGGTATCCAGCTTATTTTTGGTGACGAACACCGGCAAAACACTAACCGCCACGGCGATGACCAGCATCACGCACAGCACCAGTACCGCCACATCGATATAACCCTCGCCCCGTTTGGAGTGCAGCCGTTTCAACATAGGCGTACCCCCTCGTTAAGAGTTGGCGGCTGATATGCTTCATCTATCGCATAATCACCCTCTCCCAACCCCTTGTCCACGATGTTCCAGAGGACGTGCCCCATTTCTTCGCTGTGCGCCACATTCTGTTCATCCAACCAGTAATTACTTACCAACTCCAGCGGATTTTCAAAGCGGATCAGGTATTCTGCGTAATCCGGACTGCATGCTTCCATCAGTTCCTCGTACACCAGCTTCACCGCGGCGATTTCCGCAGCCTGCCCGATCAGATCGGATACAGGTTTGTTCTGGAGCTGCTGGATGTAGGAGCGGTAGTTCGCTTCCATCTTTTCCTGCAGCTTTTTTTCTAATTTTTTTCGATCCATATCCATGAGATTTCCTCCTTTCTAAAACATGTTGCCGAGGGAACTGACTATCTCCATAGCAATGATGGCAAGGTAAGTAAAGAGAAAGCACATCAGCATGACAAAGGAAAACACCCGGATCTTCGGCGGGATCTTCTGCGCCTGTCCTTTCAGCCGCTGCAGTTCCAGTGCCTTGAAATCATGTGTCAGCATCTGAAAGTATACGGCGCTGTCATCGCCTCTAAGGACACCGATGAGTCCTCTCACCACATCGGAAAGCATGGGAGAATTCAGTCTTGCCTCGCACCGGGTCAGCGCCGCCTCATAACTGGAGGAGCGCATGTCGGCCGTCAGCACGTCCAGCTCATGGGCAAAGGCGGAGCCAGCGTTCTTCTTATAGGCTTCGATCATTGCCAGCACATCCCGGCTGGCCTTGAGAGTTTGCTCAATCGTTGCCACAAACCGGGGCAGCTCGCTTTCTACCTGCTCCCGTTTTTCCCGGAGCTGCTCGTCGGCTCTTTTGCTTTCCTTGAAATAGGTCAGCAAAGCCAGAATGACTAACACTGGTGAGAGCAAAGGAAGCAGCACCAGGCTTGGGATCACGCCCAGCAGGATGGCGCCGGCCTTGACAATGGCATAGGCCGAGTACACCTCCGGCGTCATGGGAATTCCCGCTGCCTTGAGGATATTTGTCATCCGGCTTTTCTTGTACTCGTCCATTCGGATATATTTTGAAAGCTTCACGGCGCCTGACATCAACCAGGCTTCCACGGTTTTTGCGGCTTTCTTATCCTCTTTTCCAGCAGACAGCATGGCTTTGGCAGCGCCTATGGCCGGCAGCTTCAGTACCTCCGCCAGAATAAAAAACAGCCCTGCCGCAAACAAAGCCGTAAACAAAAATAGTAGAGATTGCAAATAGTTTCACCTCCTGAAAAGTTTAATAATAAAACGACCACATCCATGCAGCGGTTATGATATCTCCGATTTTGTCGATAGCCGCGGCTATCGTTTGTACTCAATGGGTCGGGTCAGCTTAATGACGAATGCCATACTGATGAAAATGGCCGCCCCGCACACCGCAAGAATGATCTGTCCCACTGCTGTATACATCAGGGTATGATACCAGTCCCGGTTGAGCATGTACATGACAGGGATATTGCCGATGACCAGGATTGCCATGATGATGAATTCCTTGCGTGGTTCGGATACCAGAAATTCCAGTTCCGCGTTGACAATACGCATATCACTCAGCTTACTGACAATCGGCGTCAGCGTGGTTTTCAGGCTGCGGTCGTACAGGCAGGCACAAATCGCGTCGATCCACTCATGAAAGACCTCGTTTTGGATCTTCGGTTTCATGGCATGGAGCGCGGTTTCCACATCTGGATCAATCAGTTTTGTCTGCGCCAGAAATTCCGTGAACACATTCCGCACGGGCGGATTCAGGTACTGTGCGCTTTCTTCCACTGCCGTCAGGATATCCTCATTTCGCAGGTACGCCGTGGTGATGATGGAGAGCGCCGTTTCCAGTTCCGCCGCTACGCTCTTTTTGTAATGCGTCGCCGTCAGCCGGATGATCCAGAAGGGCAGAAACATAAGCCCCACCGCAAGCACCGGCACGAGGAACACATTGCCCAGAAGGATGGCGAGGCTTGCGCCCACCGCAAACAGTAAAAGTGAGGCGGCGCAGACCATGGAGAATCGCTTGCTTCGGCCGGTGATTTTTAGAATTTCCTGCACCTCTGTAACTTCACGGCGCAGGTAGCCGGTCTTTTTCCGGTGGGTCGTTTCATTGATCTCCGCCTTGATGCTCTTGTTTTTCCGGGTCAGAAAACCGAACAACCCATCGGTAAACTCCAACGGTGTGATCCCAAACAGTAAAAAGGCGCCGATAATCATACCGACACAGGCGAAAAGTAAAACAGTGGTCATACCGCGGCACCTCCCATCGAAATAATTCGTTTCAGGGTGTCCTGCGGCATGCCGTTTTCGAGAAAACGCCTCTGCAGTCCGGGTGAGATTCCCTGTACCACACCATGCTCGCCGTTGATGATGAATTTGCCGTCCTCCATACGGTTCTCGGCAATCTGATACCTAAACAGCGGGCGAAAGTTTCTTGTGCCGTCCGGCAGGATCTCGCACTCCATGATTTCCATAACCCGGCGCGCTTTGTTTTCGAGCTGCTTGCAGAACACCACAATGGGATACGCTTCCGTTACATAGGCCATGAGGGTTTCGTCGGACATGTCGACGGCGCGCTTGCAAAGAGATACCATTCTGCGGTAGGTGGCTTCACAGCTGTTGGAGTGGATGGTGGTCAGAACTGCCACGCCAGTGCGGGCAGCTTCCTGCGCCGCGTTTGCTTCCGCGCCGCGCATCTCTCCAACAACCAGTATGTCGGGGTTAAAACGCAGGGACATATCCAGCAGGGTGGTCTGGTCGATCCGCTGCCGCTCGTTTTCACTGTCGCGGGTCAGGGTATGGATGACGCTGTTGCAGACTCTGCCGTCCTTCCGGCGCACCAATGCCAGCTCACGAGAGCCGTTCTCAATCGTGAAGATTCGTTTTCCATCGGGGATAGTGGTTAAAAGCCAGCCTGCCAGCGTGGTTTTCCCAGAGCTGGTGGCTCCAGCTACACAGGTGGAAACGCCATAACGCAGGCATTCCGCCAGAAAGCCCAGCATCGGCTCGGTTGCGGTTCCTCCCAGGATAAAATCCTCCTTTTGCATCGACTGCGGATTGACAATACGGATACTTGCCGCTACTCCCACATCCTCGTCCACCACCGGCGCTTTTAATACCGCGATACGGATGTTCTTGGAGAGATGCCCCAACACGGTGGGGCTGGCGTTGTCAAGCACCATGCCGGAAACATGCAGCATACGCCGCACCACATTAACGGCATGCTCGGGCGAGTCAAAGTGTTCGTCCAGCTTTTTGGTGACGCCGCTGCTGTACTGCACCTCCACGTCATCCCACCCGTTCACATCGATTTCCTCGATGCCGCTTCCGAAGATGTACTTGGTGAGGAATGAAAACTCCGCCATTTCGGTGTAGAGAGCGTCCACCAGCTGCGGCTGTGTCATGCCGGAGACTGCAATGCGGTTATCCTGAATGTATTTGGTGATATACCGTTTGATCTGTGCCTTCATCTCTCCTGCGCCGCTGTCTGTAATCAGTCCTGCGTAATGCGAGGATATATACTCCTGCACCTCCCGCAGCACGGAGCCGAACTCGCGCGCTCCCGAAGATGAAAAAAACAGGCTCTGATTGCCTGCCATGCTCACTGTACGGGATTTTTCAGTTGTCTCTGAGGGCACCGGCACCGGCTGCTGTCCCATATCTCCGTGTTTTTTTCGACTCATACATTAAACACCTCCTTTGCAATTTTGGCGATCTCCGCACGAAAGCCGCGGCTGTCCTTGAGTGCCAGATCCTTAAACAAATCCCCGCAGAGCGCAAGGTTCTCCAGCTCGTCCGAATGCGGGATTTTGAACGCCACATTGCCCAGCACCTGCTCGATGTGCTCGCCCGCCTGGTTTGATTTTACGTTAGAGGCCACCTTGTACTGCTTCTCCGAATCCCATTTTTGATCCTTGAGGAGTGGCAGTTGGCTGGACAGGTAGCTTATGGACTTGAGATCGCAGTTTACCAGTCTCAGCACCGTATCAGCCTCCAGCAGGGAAACCGCCGACAAGATATCGTGGGCGATGGCGCTGCCACAGTCAATGATGATGTATGGGGCGATGTCCCGCAGATGGTCGATCAGCTCTGTCGCAAGTTCCTGGGTATAAGGCGGGTAAGTAAACACATTTTCGCCCTTGAGCATGCCGATGACCGTCAGATAGCTTATCTTCTTGTGGGTGATGCAGTTCTGCCTGATGAGCATATCCGTCACATGGGTGGCGGCAAGGATGCTGCCCAGGGATCGTTCGCACTCAAGATCACCGGGTGGGCAGATGCAGGGCAGCATAGGCGCAGTCATGTCGCAAAGCAGCAGTGCCACATTCTTTTTCTGATCCGCCAGATGCTTGGCAAGGCGCACACTGACCGTGGTCTTGCCGCTGCCGGGGCTGCCCCATACCGCCAGTACCTGTACATCCTGCTCTGGTTCCTCGTTTGGAGGTTCTGTTTTACCGCGGGTAAAAATACTTCCTTTTATAAAGTTCATCACATTACTCACCTCCGGCTTCCGGTGCAATGTTTTCGGGTTCTGCTGAAGCTTCCGGGGCGGCTTGCTGCTCTGTTTGCCCGGTTCTCTGCTCCGCGGGAGTCGGGTACAGCGTTTCGATTACCTTGTCCTGCAGTTCGGTAAATTGGGCGGCATTCTCTTTGCTTCCGCGAAAGATAAGGGAAAGATGGAGTTTGCCGTCCGTTTCCAGTTCCGCGAGGATTTTTGCTTGCTCCGGGGAAACCAGCAGGGTGACCGTGGCGGGAAGCTGCTTTTCGGTTTCATCCTGCGTATTCTCGGAAGGCTCTTTAGAATTGGTGTCATAACCAGTGCTGGCGGTCACGCCGATGACCTCCACATAAGTAAGTTCCGGGGGGATTACGGTGGAGCCCTGCTTCTTGTAGTCCGGGGCGATGACCGACACGATATCCCCTGAAACCAGCTTACCGGACAGTCCCTGCGCGAAGCTTTTGATGCTGACGGAAATGGCCTGCTTGTCACCGTTTAAGCTGTAGAGATAGGCATTTTCAGCGGCTGGGACATCGGATATCTTTTCTGGAAGGATGTAATCGCCGGAAAACAGATCCGCTGACGCATACTTGCCGACCACAGTTTCACTCTGCCGGATCACGTCCTCCGGCAGGTTATAGCCGCCGACCTCCACGGTCTGCACCATATCCTTTGTGATCTGAGCGCCGGACTTGACGTCCTTGACCACCCGGACAATGTTTGTTTTCTGCGATACACTTTGGTTGAACAGGGGAGTGATCGCAAAGCAGATGAGTAAAGAAAGCACGATGCAGAGTACGCCCAGCATTGTGCGGTTTTTCAGAAAACCCATAGAGTGTTCCTCCTTATATAATAATAAAATAGGCTGCAAGGCAGCCAAGCGTTAAAAAAGGCGCGAGGGGGTATGCTTTTTGCACAGCCCTCCCGCGCAGCTTTTGGATAATGGCATAAACTGCATGGCAGATCAACAGGGCCGTAAGCCCTATGATCATGGCAGCCATGCTTTTGTGAAAGCCCAGCACCAGCCCGGCCGCCGCCATGAGCTTGATATCCCCGCCGCCCATGCCGCCCCAAATCAGGGCGGCGATTAGAAACGGCGTGGCGGCAAAGACACCGAACAGTTTTTCCGGCTCAAAAGCCAGAAACCCGACCAGGGCAATGCATAGGCAGAGGGTGTCTGGAATGATCCGTTTTCGGATATCCCAGAGACAGGCTGCCGCCAGAAGGACAGTGAAAAAACCGCCCTGCAAGAGGAGCAGCACATCAGCCCCCATAGTTGAACATTTCAATAATGCGCTGTTTCAGGGTCGGCAGGATCGTTTCACCGAACAGAGCATACAGCCCGGCAAGGACAAGGGCGCCGATGACAACAGCCATCAGGATTTTGATTGCGGTGTCCACGAAGCCTTCACCGTGCTGGGAACGAAGCAGGGACTGTGCCATAAGGATCTTGCCTGTGATTTGGTTTTTTACCTTGGATACGAATTTTTTCATTGAGATTACCTCCATTTTAATTTATTGTTTGGTTGTTAAAGAGAAAAATGGTGGGGCTTAAAGTCCCGCCATCTGCATGCCGGAATGCTGCTCCGGCGCTTGATCAAAAGGGGGCGCGTCAGCCGCCTTTGGCTGGTCTTGACTCTGGCTTTGGGTGAGCGCCTGATGGTAGGCATCGATCACTGCGTTATTCAGCTGTTCCCTGAATTCCTTGGTAACCGGGAAGCAGATGTCCTTGTACTCGTTGCCCGCGCGGTAGCTGGGCATAGCAACGAATAATCCTTTGGAGCTGTCCACCACCCTCACATTGCGGATGGCGAAGCAGTCGTTCAGGTTAATGGATGCATAGGCCCGGATGTTACCCTCTGGGCGGATGGAACCGATTTTGACGTCTACCTTCATGGGCATGGGCTGCCCGGCTGCGGTCTGTGCAGATTCCTGCGGGGTCTTGGCTGCGGCTTGCGGTTTACTCATGGTGTTTCCTCCTTTATTTTTGGGGTTAAAAAAACAGCCCTCCGGCTGTTGGGGTACCTGTTCACAGGTTCATCTGCGGGCCTTGCAGCTGCTCCTGTTCGGACGCCTGAAATGAAATCTCCCGGAATCCAAAGCGGTCGACATAGTGGAAGGAGCTGCCGGATTCATCGTACAATTCCACCACATCCGACATGGAGAGGCTGTGCCCCTCATAGCCGGACGGGTGGTCAAGGTTGAATTTGGCGTACAGTTCTTCCAGATCATTGGTTTCCACTTCGCCGTCATAAATCACCAGGTAATTGTCCGGGTCGGGTTCCCCGAACTCTTTTTGCAGCTCGTCATACCCGATGAATTTCATCATGACGTCTGTGTCGGGTTTCAGCTGCCAGACACGGCAGTTTTTAAGTACCTGCGCATTGCCCTCCTGGTCGATGCTGCCTTCCGCCAGCCGTGCAAAGGTACCGTTTTTCCATTCCACGTCCAATCCTTTCTTTTCTGAAAGATAGGACTTCATCTCATCGGTCTGGAACATGGGGTCGACAATGGCCCTGCCTTTTTCGATATAGCCAGCGGTATTGCCATAGTAAAGAATACGGTTATTTTTGATCTGAATACTGTTCACGAAGCTTCCTCCTTTCCCGGTAAAACTGCCGTTACCCGTTACTGAAAATAGAATGCGACGGAGTACGTGATGTTGCTTTTGTTGTACATGCAATCATGGTTTGTGTAGTAATAAAACTCCAATTGGCTGTAGAGTCCGGGCGACAGGCTGCGGCTGAAGGTGATGCCGTTGGTCGTTGTGCCGTAATCCAGCTGATCCCATTGGCCCGTCAATATGTTATAGCCGCGGACACGACCAAAGTCCTGTCCTGAGTGCCCGGAAACAGGCGGAACCGTAAAGGTGTAATTGGTTATGGTCGCACCCGCAATGCCCTGTTCCAGGATTACTGACTCTGGCCCGGTGAGCGTCATGCCGCCGCCTCGATTGGGGTCGGCAACGAAGAACACAATAGCTGTCCATGGAGATTCAGCGCCGGTAGAGTCCACTGCCTTCACGCGAACCACATTTTTGCCCAATGGATAGGCAGTGCTGGTTTGTGCCGGACGGCCTTCCCAAATATAAGTGATGGCATCTCCATCGGGGTCGGTGCTTGCGGCTGTGATGGTAATAGCTACGCCTGGTGCAATGCTGTTGCCGTCAGGAGTACGGGTGATGACAGGGGTCGATGGAGCGGAATTGGAAACGGTAAAGGTGATATCCGTCCAGTCGGAGTACAGCCCCCAGGCGTCTTTTGCCCTGACCTTCACTGTATGGGCACCCACAGCATAGTAGCTGTCGGAGGTGTTGCCGGAGTATTCCAAGGTCACAGTGTCACCGTCCGGATCGGTGGCATAGGCTGAGAAGTTCACCAACAGTTTGCCATCCTTCGCGGTTCGGGTTACCGATGCGCTTCCGGTTGGTTTATTCGGTGCGTTGTTGGTGATGGTGATGTTCTGCGAATAGGTGAAAGTTCTTCCGGTGCTGTCGGTAGTGCTGGCAGTTAGGACATAGCTTCCGGTACTTTGGATAGCAATGGTCCCACCGCTGCCCGTGAGGCTTCCAGTGTAGCCAGCCGCACTTCCGCCCTTGGTCAGCGACCAATTAAGAGTCCTGCCCTCCAGTCCGGAGGTTCCCGGCAGAGAAACGTAAAAGCCGGAGCCGATATGTGCGGAGGAAGGAACGGTAAACGGGAAGCTGGCAATGGGCTTGACCAGTCCTGCATTAGAGGTGAAAGTGAATCTGCGCCCATTGGTATCAGTGACCACTGCCTGCAGCTTCACGGAAACGGTTTTATCCGTATGGAACCACAGAGTGCCACCGCTGATTCCGAGGGAGCCGGTTGCATATTCCGTGTAGGGCTTTGCCTCGCCACCATCCACTGAAAGGAGCCAGTCAGCGGCTGCTCCGCTCAGCTCAGTACCGGAGGCAGTGACCGCCATGGACTCACCGCTGTAGGTCAGCGATGGTACGCCAATGCTCATGGTTGGAATGGGGTACACCGTGAAGCTCTGACTTCTGGCAAAGGTTCGGCCGGTCGGGTCTGTCAGAGTGAGGATCAGTTCATACTGTCCTTTCGAGGGGAAGGTCAGACTGCCCCCTGCTTTGGTCAGGGTCCCGGAGGCATAAGCAGTATAAGGCTTCGCGCTACCGTTTCCCTGAATGACCGACCAGTCCGCGGTAAGGCTCTCCAAGTCCGTGCCGCTGACACCGACCGTTGCGGCTTCTCCGGCATACCATGTCTGCTGGACGCTGAGTGAAACAGACGGGATGGGATAAACCATGAAGCTCTGGCTTCTGGTAAAGGTTCGGCCCGTAGGGTCCGTCATAGTGAGGATAAGCTCGTACTGTCCCTTCGACGGGAAGGTCAGGCTGCCGCCCTCTTTGGTCAGGGTACCGGAGGCATAGGCAGAATAAGGCTTTGCGCTACTGCTTCCCTGAATGACCGTCCAGTCCGCAGTGAGGTTCTCCAGATCCGTGCCACTGACACTAACGGTTCCGACTTCTCCGGCGTGCCAGGTCTGCTGGACGTTGAGTGAAATTGAAGGAATGGGATAGACCGTAATACTCCGGCTCCTGATAAAGGTTCGGCCGGTGGGGTCTGTCATGGTGAGAATTAGCTCGTATTGTCCCTTCGCTGGGAAAGTCAGGCTGCCGCCTGTTTTCGTCAGAGTGCCGGAAGTGTAGATGTCATACGGTTGTGCGCCGCCGTCACCCTGGATGATTGTCCAGTCCGCGGTGAGATTCTCCAAGTCCGTGCCGCTGACACTGACGGTTCCGGCTTCTCCGGCATGCCAGGTCTGCTGGACGCTGAGTGAAATTGACGGGATCGGATAGACCGTAGTGGATGCACTATAGGAGAACACTCTGCCCAACGCATCCGTCATGGAGGCCGTTAGGATATAGCTCCCGACATCTTTAAACTGTATTTTACCGCCGTAGGCATTCAGGCTTCCTTCCAAAGCATCGGAAGTTTCCACAGACTCTCCGTCTTTGGTAAGCGACCATTCCACCGGCAGCACGTTGTTTTTACCGCGGGTCCGAAGGTCAACGGTACGGTCGGTATGGGTCGATTCGGGAAGCTCGAAAGAAATGTTCAGCACCGGCAGGACTTCGATCTTGCCGCCGTTTTCGAACAGGAATACCCTCCCTATTTCATCGGTGATTCTCGCAATCAACTCATAGGCACCAGCATGCTTGAATCGGATAGAACCGCCGCTGTTATCCAGAGTTCCATCGACATAAGTCGCAAAATCCTGGAATCCAAAGCCGTTCTCTAACAGCCATTCCACTTTTAAACCGTCTAATTCCAAGGTTTCTGGAATCACGGAGACGAGGGTGTCGGTATGGGCGGTTTCCGGTAGCTTGTAGGTGATGCCGGGAACGGGATATACCTTGATCGGCGTAGTATAGCTGTAGTTTCTTCCCGCGGGGTCAGTAAAGGCGGCTTTCAGCACATATTCGCCCTTTTCTTTGAAACGGACGGTGCTGTCCGTGTCGGTGAGTTTCCCCTCCATGTAATCGGCAACGGGAACGGATTCTCCATTTCTGGTCAGCGACCATTGGATTTCCGCTGTTCCAAGATTCTGGAATGATGCCTCTACCTGAACACTCGTATCGGTATGGGTGATCTCAGGCAGATAAAATCCAACGGAGCCTACCAGATAGACGGTGATAGTCCCGGAGGTTTCAAAGGTTCTGCCGGTTTCATCGGTGAGCGTTCCCGTGAGCATATACACGCCCTTATCCCTGAAACGGATCTTGCCGCCGTCATTGGTCAAAGCACCTTCCAGCTCATCGGCAAGTTCTTTTGCAGCTTCACCGTTTTTGGTCAGGCTCCAGTCAACCGTCAGTCCGTCTGCTTCCGTCAGATTTGTTGAAACATCCAGTGTTGTATCTGTATGGGAAGCGGCTGGAAGTTCAAAGGCAATTCCGGCTACCGGATAGACTTTGGTGCTTTCCGTATGAGTAAAGACACGGCCGGTTTCGTCGGTGATAGATGCTGTCAGCATATATTCGCCCTTGCTCCTGAACACAAAGGTGCCACCTTCATTCCCAAGTTTACCTTCCAGGATGTCGGCTGGCTGCACGGCTTCTCCATCCTTCTCAGTAATCCACACGATGTCGTGCCCATAGAGCTTTTCCAGCTGAAAGGCAAGTATGGTCGATTTGTCCGTGTGCGTCGTTTCCGGCAGATCAAAGCTCAGATCAATTATCGGATAGACCGTGATCTGTTTGGACAGTACGGTTTCTTTTCCTCTGGAGTTCTTTGCTGTGGCGGTCAGGGTATACTGTCCGTCCTCCTTGAACCCAATGGTACCGCCCTCCAATCCGAGGGTACCGCTGATAGCATCTTCCAGTGCCACAGGCTGCTGGGAGCCGTCCACGGCGGCTTTGGTTAACGACCAGGTGAAGTTGCTCATGTATTTCCACACAGGCATTACTTGAATTTCCGTGTCGGTATGGGCGGTCGCAGGAAGTTCAAATCGCACCTGTGCGTCCGGGTAATAATGTGAGCCTCCTCCCGAACTACCCCCGGAACCATTGCCCGGATTATCCGGCGTAGGTGTCGGAGTATGCAGAGCCGGATTTGTCGGAGCAGGTGTCGGCTGAGCTGGATTTACCGGCGTGGGTGTTGGCTGAGCCGGATTTACGGGAGTTGTCGTCGGCTGGTCCGAAGTACCGGGGGCTGGTGAAGGAGATACCTGAGTTGGCGTGGACTTTTGCGGCTTGACCTTATCGATCAGATCGTCAGCTTCACCCTTTGTCACAGGATCATTCGGATGGATCTTATTATCATCTGTGTCCCCGATGATACCGTCCTCACGGCCAATGATGAGATATCCTTTGTCCCCATCTTTGATCGCGTCCTGATCCTCATAGCCGCTGTGTCCCTGGGTGTTTTTCGCTTCCTCATCCTTTCCGCTGATCCGCACGAGCATCTTGATGATCTCGGCGCGGGTGATGGGGTCATCCGGAAAGAAGCCGTCCGGATAGTCGAGGGGGTCAATAATGCCGGCATCGATTAGGGCTTCAATGCTTGCCTCCGACCAGTGACCGTTAATGTCAGGAAAGCTGGGCGGGTCTTTCTCTGCGTTTGCAGTATTCAGCGGGATATCCCGCACCATAATGGCGGCGAACTCGCCGCGGGTGATGATCTCATCCTTCTGGATGAAATTTTCCGGATGCAGGCGGTATGCCGTATAGATCCCGCCGCAGACCAGAAGTAGGAGAACAAGGGCGAGAATGCCAATGCGTTTTCCTTTTTGTTTCATGGGTTTTCAGTCCTTTCTTTTTTGATTTTGACTATGACAAAGCCGGAATCAGCAATCTGATCCCGGCCTTAAGTCCTGATTGGTTTCATAGCTTCAGTTCCATGCCTCCGCTTTGCTCCTGCTCCCTGCGGTACGATTCCATGGCCTCCTGTGTCGGGTAGATAAGCTTTCCGTCCACCATCTCAAAAATGCAGAAGTCCTCCCGGTCGCAGACCATGATCTTGTGCTGGTAGTCCTTCTGCATGTCAATGTAGTCCTTGACCTCCTGCGCACTGCACAGCCAGACACCGGTGGTGTAGCGTCCGTCCGGCAGATAACAATAGCCGCTGTATTGCGGCTCATGGTTTTTCAAATCCAGCGCTCCCACGGGACGAATCTGTGACAGCTGGAGTCTGGCCTGATCGGACAGGATCTCCGGCTTTGCAATACCGAACACGTCACTCCGGTTCCAGCGGATTTTTTCTCCTTCCGCCAGGGAAACGGTAAAGATTGAGCGGCTGATGGGATTAGGATTGCTGCCGTTTCCTCCGGTGCAAAAGTACAGCTGGTGTTTTGCCTCCCGGCAGTCCTCCGGCAGTGCGGAAGGATGCAGGACAATGACCTTTCCGCTGATGGGCATGTCATATCCGGTCTGTAAGCAGTCCTCCTGAGAAAATAATGTTTTTTCACTCATGACGCTGCCCCTTTCTCTGCTCGATGAGTTCCAGCAGCCGTGCAGCGATGGCGATCTGTGTGCCCTCCGGCATCTCACGGATAGCGGCATGGACAAAGGCTTCCACCGCCTCCGGCGATTGATCACCCACCTCGATGAGATCCACTTTTTTGATGCTGATAGTTCCCTGGCTGATGCCCAGCCTGACAATATCACCATAGTCCATGCCAGAGGAGGATCGGAGTTCTTTGGGGATCAGGACACGCCCCTTGCCGTCTACGATTTTGTAAATAGGCTTTGCTTTCATACGAAGTAACCCTCCTTTTTCATAACCTCCCGAACGGTGTCGGAGTGGATGCCCAGGTTGTCAAACAGCCCGTGCAGTTCATCCGGCAGACGATCCAGCGGGTCGGCGGGTCGGATCTTGATTTCTCTGTCCCCGCAGATGATGTCCAGATCGCTATCCAAAGGGATATTCGCATCTTCCAGCAGGGAATAAGGCAGGGTCAGATCATCTTCCTCTTCCGGTTCTTCCTCCTCATCCATCTCCTGTGCGTTGTGAATGGTGATATCCAAGGGTTCTGTCATAATAAGAATCATTGGGTACGGATAGTTTTCTTCCTCCGAAACCGTGAGGGTGACGTACACCTCGTCACCGGGCTTTAACCCGGCTGCGCTTACGGTTTCCTCCGAAAAAATAAGGTAGCCTTTGTTGTCTACAGCAGATTTCATTTCAATCATTTTCATAGGGATTTCCTCCTTTAAGTTAGCCCCTCAGTGGGGTCATCGTTGTTTGCCGAAAACAGGTCGGCGTCAAAGAGATTCATTTGGGACGGCATGTCCCGCAGACGCTCGCCGGTATCGTAATTTGAAATCAGGACTTCGGCGTATTCACAGCCGTTGTCGTAACGCTGCGCCAAGTTATTGAGGCGGCTGACTGACTCGATGCAAAAGCCCTGATACAGCTCCCGGATAAATTCGCAGTCGTTGTAGCTGACCAGCCATTTTCCCTGACAAGCTGCAAGGGTATCCCGCAGCCTTGTATGATCTTCCTTTTTAAATTCCACGGCGTAGTGTCCTTCCGTCTGGTAATAGGGAGGGTCGCAGTAGATGAAGGCGTTCTCCCGGCTGTATTGCTTGATCAAATCCTCAAAATCCTTGTTTTCAATGATGGTATCCTTGAGCCTCCGGCTGCCCTGCCAGAGCAGGTGGAAGGTTCTGCGGATATCGAAGGGCTGGCAGCCGTAGCTGGTGCAGCCGCTTCCGTAGCTTAAGCGGATGAGCCGGTAAAAGGCGGCGGCGCGCTTCACATCATTCATCTGCGCGTATTCCAAGAGGATGGGCTCGATTTCCTCAAACTGCGGCTCTGTGAGATACTGCTCGGCAATCTCCAGTTCCTCCCGCAGATACTCGTTTGTGAACTCCTCCTTCGTCAGATACTTTTTCAGGACATTGAATTCATCGCGGCCGTTGAGAGGAAAGAAGTTCAGCTCCTTTAAGAGAGCCAGGGGACGGTCACGGACACAGCGGAACAGGTTTGCCAGGTCGGAATTAAAATCGTTGTAGACCTCCATGGCAGTATCGGGTGGCTTACCAAACAGCACCCAGCCTCCGCCGCCGAAGACTTCAATGTACCGTCCGAACTCCTTTGGCATCCGCTGATAGATCATCTCCCGCAGTGCTTTCTTGCCGCCCACCCAGCTGATGATGCTGTTCATTTTGATCACCTGCCTTTGCTTCGGAGGTTAATTTTCTCCATATCGGTTTTCATACAGGAGCCGTCTGCGCTCCAGCAGATAAATCCAACGCCGGGATAGGGACAGCCCTCGCAGCGGGAGGGATCTTTTGGCGGCGGCACGACGTACTTTTTTGGCGGGCCGGTCACTCCCGCGCCTGTCTTTTGTTCTGGGGTTATATCATAGTTCATGATTCAGCTCCTTTCTCGGAAAACAAAAAAGGCGCTGCCTTTTTTTATAAGACAGCGCCTTTTCGTTCTATTATCTTTGTTGTGGGTTACAGCATCTGCTGACCAAGTGCGGGACTTGAATATTCCAGAGTCATCTCCCGGTTGCCCAGCCGGATTATGCCATAGGGCGTAGCGCAAATATTTGCTTCCTTCATCAGATCAGAATCGCATCGGGAGAAATGAATGTGCTTGAGCATTGGATCATCTTCCGGGATGTGATATCGTTTCAGGAATTCCTGCCTGGCGTAATCTTCAGGGGAGGACAGCTCCGGATAAAAATCAAAGCAATCCATGTTCTGTGTAATATCAAGGGCCAGGTCGATATCGGTACAGTCCATCAGCTCAAGAGCTGCTTTGAACTTCGCTTCCTGACCTTGGCAGCGGAGTTCATAAATCTTTTCTGCCAGCAGCTTTATTTTTTCGATGTCCTCATAGTCACCAAACACACCATTTAATTTGGGGACAGAGCTTTTATTGGTATACACCACGCATCCATCAAAATTTTTAATGCCCTGTTCCTTTAATACTTCCGATATCTCATCCGGTGTAGCGGGCAGTTTAAGTATTGTACATTCGTCAATATCCGACGGATAAAATGTACCATCACATACCAGGAGTTCAAAGACATAGTTCTCCAGGAAAGATTGCTCCGGCAAGTGGATACCATCATAAACTGTTTCCCAACTCCCAGAGCCATTTACTACATAAAAATCGTTGTGAAAGATACCACCTTCCGCTTCCTGACGCGCACGACCGATTTTTTCATAGTCCAGCAAGTCCAGAAGCTCCTGCTGATATTCTGGAGGTACATGATTGACCGCATCTATAAAATCATTGTCGACATAGAATTTGCCGAGTTCCCGATCATTTTTAGCAGGTACTGCATGAGCATCACCAAGATTGTATGTTTGGTTGATCAGGTCATGCATTGCCAGATTGCCCTCGCCCACTAACGCACAGCCGGTGAAGGCGATGCGGTCATGCTCGCTCAACTCACTTATACGGTATGCAAGGAAGTTCAGCTCAGCAAGAGGAGGATTTTCTGGAATAAAACTCAGTTCCTCTCCCTGCATATTGAAGCACTCCACAACCTGATATGGCTGATCATCTGTGACTCTTGCACGATGTAGTGCGTCCTGTATTTCGTCCCGGCTTGCGGGGAGTTTCAGATATGCGCCGGAGTATGCGGGCGCGTCGTACAGGTCCGACCGCATCAGTGTCACAGTCATCACCTTTTCCTTTTCTGACATTGATTATCTCCTTTCTGAAATAAAAAAAGCGCCCTTCAGTTTTATAAAACCAAAAGACGCTACATGTTCATCTGCATCCCCTGATCAGGATAGAGGATGGCGAATCTTGCGTTTTGCAGATTTGTAACCGCATTACTTTTCAAGAATTCGGGATGAGATTTAAGCCACTGGAGATCTTCGACGGTTGCATCTTGAGGTTCCCCCTCGCCATAACGGAAGGATTTAACCGCCACTGTGATGTATTCTGAACCGCCGCAGTCCTCAACCAGTTCTTTATATAGCTGGGAGTTTTGTATGTCCTCCACTTCGGGAACCCCACTCATGAGTCCAACGTCGCGGATGCCAGTGTTGGTTTCCAGGCCGATGATGGAAAATATCTTGCTCACTTACATTCCTCCCATCATCGGACCGCTGTAACCGAGAGCGGGAGCGCTGTTTTTCATTTCCTTCTCCGGCTTGATGGAGTAATTCTCATCATTCCAGAGGCTGACATAAATCTCGCCGTCTGGCGTTTTGATAGGGCGCTGTTCTAGGCTTTCCCCGAAGCCATCTGCATTTTGTCCAACCACAAAATTCAAAAGCTCGGCTGTTTCCTCACCAGAAAGAGCTTCTGTTAGCCCGGCGGTCATGACTCCCCACAGCTCACCATCGCAGACTTCCACGGATGGATACAGGCTGTGTACCTTTTCCTTCAGCGCATCCTCATGGATGTATTCCGCAAGGCCGCGGTCATTTTTAAATTGCCGGTTCTCTTTGACGATGGCAGCGAGGATAGCATCTTCATAAGAGACAGCATCTGCAGGGGTGATTTCCACCGGATTGTCCTCCACTCCATACTCGCCCTGGGGGTAAGTCACGATCTTCAGAGGGAAAAAGATACGCATTGTTTCGTTTGCCATTTCGGTTTCCTCCATTCTTTTTCGCCACATCAGGCAATAAAAAAAGAGGCTATGCTTCTCATAAAAAAGAAAAACATAGCCTCATGTGCTTCTGCCTGACGGCAGATTTAGAAAATTGTTTTGGGTATATGAAAACAAAGGCATCAAGATTTATCATCTCAATACCTTTGGATTTTCAATTCAATTCTATTAATTTTTCCATTTAGCATAATTGATCCTATATACCAATAGATAATACCAAACTCATACGATACCAGTTTATAAAGTGTCACATGAATAATTTGTCACTATTTGATTGATAGTCCCTTATCTATTGCATCCTGAACTATTTGATGGCAACACTTACCTAATGGGTTGTTCTTCTGGCATTGCGCATTTTTCATTGCTCCAGTAAGCTTCAAGACATCTTTCATATTTTTAGCACCATCTTTTACGACAGCAGTTATAACTTGTTCCTCCGTAACTTTACTACAGTAACAGGCATATTTAGGATTAGCGCCGTTCTTAAACCATATTGGTACTTTTACTTGCTGTTTATTAAATTTGATATTAGATTCTGTATTGTAATAAGTAATATCACATTCCTCACTCATGCATAAAAAATAATCCTTATCACCGATTTGCTCCGTTAACTCATCAAGTACCATATGCTTTACTGTAATGTTTTTAACAAGAGTACCTTGTTTTTCACATACAGGACACAAATTGTTATTTCCTACCTCACACGAAGATTTTTCTGAATTTCCACAACAACATTTATTCAAAGTTTCTTTTTCCATTATCTATATTTTCCTCCCTTAACTCTTATTTTCATTTTCTATAACCTCACAGGTACATATCTTATTTATACTCCCTTCGGCTATTGATTGGCCAAGCTGAATAAGTTCCTTTATTCTTTCGTCAGAAATATAATAATAGATATTCTTTCCTTCTTTAATTGACTTTACAAAATTACACCATTTCAAACATTTTAACTGCATTGATATAAGACTTTGGGAGCAACATAAATCTTCGGCCAGTTCACCTACGTTTTTTTTATCATTTAATAAAGAAATAATAATTTGGTATCTTGTAGGATTAGATAGTCCGTGAAAAAACTTTGTATACGCTTCAATTTGTTCATTTTTAATTTGCATAACTACCTCTCTAAAAAGTACGAATATGAAATAAATCCAACAGATATTACCGTTGAAATCCATAGAATAATTCTTGTGGTTTTTGGTGTACTCTTATTTTTTGCTATTATATAGTGAGCTACACCAAGCATTAATGCTGTTATTACTATGAAAACGTTTTTATAAGGTGTAATAACTGGAGCAAAAGAAAGACCTATACCGCTCAAACCAAGAACTGATAATAGAGGGATTCCAATACAACATATTGATGCAAAAAAAGATGATATAATTGATCCTACACTTAATATTTTCTCTTTCATAATATATCCTCCACATTATATAAACATTTCAACATTTATTGATATGTTTATATTAACATAATTTAATTATATATACAATAAGAAAAAATATAGTGTCTCTGTTACATTTTTAAAAGTTATGAATAACATATTGCAAACAATTTGTGAATTTACAAAAAACACCCGATGTCATCTATAAAATGCCTCAAAAAAACGGGCCGAAAAATGCACTATTTCTGCCCGTTTTTTTCTCATTTTTTGCTCCAAAACCACTACATATTGTGGTTGTACCCCTTTATTTTTTGTCTCGACCACAATACGTCATCATTATTATCACCTCAACGTGTGTCGTCTGCGGGAACATGTCCACGGGCTGGATCTTTTCAATTCTGTAGCCGCCGGCCGCCAGGAGCTTGCAATCCCGCGCGAGGGTGGCGGGGTTGCAGGAAATATAGACGGCCCTTTTGACGCCGCTTTCGGCCAGGGCGCGGAGGAACCCTTCCTCGGCGCCCTTTCGCGGGGGGTCGAGGACGACCGCGTCGGGCGCGAAGCCCTCTTTCAGCAGCGCGGGCAGCGCGTCCTCGGCGGGCGCGCACAGGAAGCGGGCGTTTTTGATGCCGTTTCGCTCCGCGTTGCGGCGCGCGTCCTCCACGGCCCCCGGCACGTTTTCGATGCCCACGACTTCCGCCGCGTGCCGCGCGAGCAGGAGCGTGATGGTGCCGATGCCGCAGAACGCGTCCACAATCTTTTCCCCGCCCCCGGGCGCGAGGAAATCGAGCGCCGTCCGGTACAGCTTCTCCGTCTGGGCCGGATTCACCTGCAAAAAGGAGGCGGGGCCTATGGAAAACGCAAGCCCGCAGAGCCTGTCCGCGATTTGGGGCTCCCCCCACAGAAGCCTGTTCTCCCCGCCCAGTATCACGTTGGAGCGGGTTTTCTGGATGTTGAGATAGACCGATTTCAACCCCTCCACGCGCGCGCGCAGCGTCTCAATAAGCTGCCGCGTACCGGGAAGCGCCGCGGAGGCGACGACGGTGACCATGACCTCCCCGGTTTGGGCCGCGCGCGCCACCACATGGCGCAAAAGGCCGCGGCCGGTTTGTTCATCGTAGACCGGAACGCGCTGCTCGTCGGCCCAATCGCGGACGGCGAGCATCGAGAGCAGCACCGGCGTTTTCTCGATGAGGCAATCCTCCAGCGGCACCAGCCTGTGGCTGCGCGGCGCAAAGAAGCCCGTCTGCGCACGCCCGTCGATCACCGCGAAGGGAAAGCTGCCCTTGTTGCGGTACTGCCAAGGCTCCTCCATGCCCAAAACGGGCGGGACCTCGATATCCGCAAACCCGCCGATGCGCCGGAGCGCGTCCTCTACGGCCTTGCGCTTATAGGCAAGCTGCGCCGGGTAGGAAAGATGCTGCAGCGTACAGCCGCCGCAGCGCTCGTAAGCCGGGCAGGGGGGCAAAACGCGCTCCTCCGTGGACGATTCCACCGCGAGGAGCTTTGCGATGCCGTAATCCGCGCCGTCCTTGATGACGTGCGCGCGCACGCGTTCGCCCGGCAGCGCCCCGGGCACAAAGACCGCGTAGCCCTCTACGCGGCCTATCCCCTGCCCTTCCGCGCCCAGCGCGTCGATCATAAGGGCAATATCGTCGTTGCGCCGCACGGGCGTCTGTTTTCCCAAAATGGATTCTCCCTTAAAACTTTGTGAGAAGCTCGTTCATCTCGTAGAGCTGCTCGTCGAAGCGGTCCGCCTTCGCCACCGCTTCCTCCAGCGACACCTCGATGATCTTGTTGTCCCGGATGCCCACGGCGAGGCCGCCCTTGCCCTCGTTGAGCAGTTCTACCGCCCGTACGCCCATCCGTGTGGCCAGCACGCGGTCAAACGACGAGGGATCGCCGCCGCGCTGGATATAGCTCAATACCACGGGTTTGATCTCCACATCGGTATGGGTGCGCACGTACTCCGCAAAATCCTCGGCGTGGCCCGCCCCTTCCGCGATGATCACCATGCTGGTGAGCCGGCCTCTGAGCTTGTTGTCGGTCAGCCTTCGCGCCGCTTCCTCCCAGGAATACTCCCGCTCGGGCAGCAGCGTAATGTCCGCCGGCCCCGCGATGCCCGCCCACAGCGCGATGTCCCCGCAGTTGCGGCCCATCACCTCCACCACGCCCACGCGGTCGTGCGCGCGCATGGTGTCGCGGATCTTGCTGATCTCGTGGATGACGTTGTTCACCGCGGTATCGAAACCGATGGTAAAATCGGTATAGCCCATGTCGTTGTCGATGGTGCCGGGAAGCCCGATGGTGGCGATGCCGGCCTTGGAAAGCGCCAGCGCGCCGTGATAGCTGCCGTCCCCGCCGACGATAATGAGGCCGTCGATGCCGTAGGCGTTGAGCACCTTGATGCCCTGCGCCTGCCCCTCGGGGGTTTTGAACCGCTCGCTGCGCGCGGTGCGCAGCACCGTGCCGCCCTTTTCGAGGATATTGTGCACGTCCTCATACTGGAGCTGCTCCACGCGGCCTTCCATCAGGCCCTGAAAGCCGTGATAGATGCCCATCACGGTCATGCCCTTGTCAATCCCCGCCTTCACCACGGCGCGTATGGCCGCGTTCATGCCCGGGGTATCTCCTCCGCTGGTTAAAACACCGATCCGCTTCATAAAAACGATCCTTTCATTATGCAAATGAGAAAAGCATATGCAACGCTTTCTTCAAGCTGGGTTTGCCGGAAAAAACGATCCTTTCATTGTGCAAATGAGAAAAACTTCGGTTATGCCTGCCGCCGCCTTTGCGCCGGGGCCGCCGCCGTTTCCTTGACGGCCGCGCGGACGTTCTCCGCGCCCACGAGCGCCCGGATCTGAACCAAAAACCCTTCCGAAAGGTTCACGCTGTATTCCCGGGGAAGGCGCTTGCCGCAGCCGACGCCGGCCCCGCAGAGGATCACCGGCACGTTGCCCGGGTAACGGGCCAGCACCCCCAGGGTCTCCTGATACAGAGCGGGCGTAAGCTCCGCGTCGTAACGGAGGTACAGGGTAAGCGGCGCCTGGTCGAGAGGAATCATTTCATCCACGAGGATGCTGTTCTTCTGATTCTCGCGCATGTTCAGCTTGCCCGAAACCATCACGGCGCGCGCCGGGAAGAAGACGTCCCCCACGGCGGCGAGGGTGCGGGGAAAGAGCACCAGCTCGGCGCTGCCGGTCACGCCCTCCAGCGTGGCGTAGCCCATCATGCCGCTGCCGCTGCGCGTGGGTTTGCGCTCCATCTGGGACAAAAGGCCGCCGGTGCGCACGCGCTCGTTGTCAAAGGGCGGCGCGGTATCGTCCGCCTCCTGAATCTGAAGCACCGTATAGGGCAGCGATTCCAGCGTGGCCGCGTAGGCGTCCAGAGGATGCCCGCTGATATAGACGCCGATGGCCTCGCGTTCCTTGTCGAGTATGACCTGCTGCGGGTATTCCGCGATATCCGGCAGGCGCACGGCGGCGCTCTGTACGGCCGCGCCGCCGCCCAGATCGAAGAGCGATATCTGGCCCTGCTCCCGGACCTTCCTCGCCTGCGCGGCGCTTTCGAGCGCGCGCTCGTACACGGCGATCAACTGCGCGCGCCTGACCTTCATGCCGTCGAACCCGCCGGCGTAGATGAGGCCCTCGAGCGCGCGCTTGTTGAGGCTGTCCGACCGGTCCACAAAATCGAAGAAATCGCGGAAGGGGCCGCCGCTCTCGCGCTCGCGCACCATCGCCTGCATGGCGCTCTCGCCGACATTGCGCACGGCGCACAGCCCGAAGCGGATGGCGCCGTCCTCCACGGTAAAGCGCGCGCCGCTCCTGTTGACGTCGGGCGGCAGGATGCGGATGCCCGCGTTGCGGGCGGCGTAGACGTACCGGGAAACGTCGTCCACCGAGCCTATAAAGCTGTTTAAGAGCGCCGCCATGAACTCCGCCTTGTAGTAGAGCTTAAGGTAGGCCGTGCGGTACGCGACAACCGCGTAGCAGGCGGCGTGGGATTTATTGAAGGCGTAGGAGGCGAAATCCATCATCTCGTCGAAAAGCTTGTTGGCTGCCTCGGCGCTGACGCCGTTTTTGACCGCGCCGGGGATTCCCTCCTCCTCGTTACCGTAGATGAAGTTCTGGCGCTCCTTGGCCATCACGTCGTGCTTCTTCTTGCTCATGGCGCGGCGCACAAGATCGCTGCGCCCGAGGGAATAGCCCCCGAGATCCCGCACGATCTGCATGACCTGCTCCTGATAGACCATGCAGCCGTAGGTGTTCTGCAGGATGGGGCGAAGCTTTTCCGTCGCGTACGTGACGGGCGCGGTACCGTTCTTGGCGCCCACGTAGCGGGGAATCTGGGCCATGGGGCCGGGCCGGAACAACGAAATGCCGGCGATGATATCCTCGAAGCTGTCAGGTTTTAACTGCATCAGGAACTGGCGCATGCCCGCGCTTTCAAGCTGGAACACGCCGTCGGTGTCGCCGCGGGAGATCATCTCGTACACCTTGGGGTCGTCGTAGGCCATGCCGTCCAGCTCGGGCGGCTCCCGCCCCTCCTGCCGGATGAACGCGAGCGTGTCCCGTATGACGGTGAGCGTCCGAAGTCCCAGAAAATCCATTTTAAGAAGGCCCAGCTCCTCGAGCGTGCCCATGGGGAACTGGGTGGTGACGGCCTCGTCGTTCTTCTGGAGCGGCACGACCTCCATGACGGGGTTTCTTGAGATCACCACGCCCGCCGCGTGGGTGGAAGCGTGGCGGGGCAGGCCCTCCAGCTTCCGGGAAAAATCGATGAGCGTCTTTACCTGCGGGTCGTTCTCGTAGGCGGCGCGCAGGTCGGGGGAAAGCGCGAGCGCGCGCTCCAGCGTCATGTTGAGCTCGAACGGCACCATCTTGGCGATCTTATCCACATCCCCGTAGGGCATATGGAGCGCCCGGCCCACGTCGCGCACGGCGGCGCGCGCCGCCATGGTGCCGAAGGTGATGATCTGCGTCACATGGTCGGCCCCGTACTTCTGCACCACGTAATCGATGACCTCCTGCCGCCGCTCGTAGCAGAAATCCACGTCGAAATCGGGCATGGAGACGCGCTCGGGGTTGAGGAAGCGTTCGAACAGCAGGCCGTACTTGAGGGGATCGACATCGGTGATATTGAGGCAGTAGGCGGCGAGGCTGCCCGCGCCGCTGCCGCGGCCGGGGCCCACCACGATCCCGTTGCGCTTGGCGAAATCGATAAAATCCCACACGATGAGGAAGTAATCCACAAACCCCATGCGCTCGATGACCGAGAGCTCGTACTCAAGGCGCTCGCGTTCGGCCTGGCCGGCGTGCGGGAGCTTCTTCTTCATGCCTTCGTCGCAGAGCTTGCGCAGGAACGCGGCGTTCTCCATGCCGCCGGGCGCGGTGAAGCCGGGCAGGTGCTTCTCGTCGAAGGAAATCTCAAGGTCGCACTTTTCCGCGACCTCCCCGGTATTTTCGATCGCCTCGGGGTGCTGGGGCAGCGCCCGGCGCATCTCCTCCTCGGTCTTCAAATAAAACTCGTCGGCGTGCATGCGCATGCGGTTCACGTCGTCCACAAAGGAGTTGGTTTGCACGCACAGGAGCACGTCCTGCGCCGAAGCGTCCTCCTTGCTGACATAGTGCACGTCGTTGGTGGCGACAGTCTTCGCGCCGATCTCCCGCGCGAGCTGAACGAGGCCGGGCAGCACCTGCTTTTGCTCCGGGATGCCGTGATCCTGGAGCTCGATATAAAAATCCTCCCCGAACATCGACTGCAAGCGCAGCGCGATCTCCTTCGCGCCGGGGTAGTCGCCCATCAGCAGACGCTGCGGGATATCCCCCGCCAGGCAGGCGGACAGGCATATAAGCCCCTCCGCATGCTGGGAGAGGAGCTCGTAATCGATCCTCGGCTTGTAATAGAAGCCCTGTAAAAACGCCTCGGAAGAAAGGCGGATGAGATTCTTGTACCCCCGCTCGTTCTTACAGAGCAGGATGAGATGGGCGTACTCGCGGTCCTTGGGGCCGTCGCGGTCCAGCATGGAGCGGGGGGCGACGTACGCCTCCATGCCGATAATGGGCTTGATGCCCTCCTTTTTGCAGGCCTTGTAGAATTCGATGACGCCGTACATCACGCCGTGGTCGGTGATGGCGAGCGAACGCATGCCGCTCTCCTTCGCGCGCGCCACAAGCTCCCCGATGCGCGCCGCGCCGTCGAGGAGGCTGTACTGCGTATGCACATGCAGATGGGTAAACGCCACGGCTTAACCTTTGCGGGTCAGCTCTACCATTGCGCTCATGGCAACGTCCTCGTCCGGCCCGTTCACAAACAGATGGATGGTATCCCCCGGCCCCACGCCCAGCGAGAGGACGCCCATGATGGATTTCGCGTTGACCTTCTTGTTGCCCTTTTCGATCAGCATCTGGGAAGTAAAACCGCTCGCGGTCTGCACGAACTGCGCGGCGGGGCGCGCGCGCAAGCCCTCGGGGTTTTGAATGGCCAGCACCTTATGTATCATCACGACGCCTCCTTCATTTTCTTGCGGTATCCGGCACCGCGTTCGTCACGCGGGCGTCCAATGAAGTATCCCAAGTTTTTCGGCGATGTATCCGCCTTGCGCATGCGCGGGCGCGTCAACGCCGCAACGCCCTCCTAGCTCAGCTCCCGCGCGATGCGCTTGAGCCGTTCCAGCCGGTGGTTCATGCCGGATTTGCCGATGCCCGCGAGCTCGGCGAGCTCCTGCAGGCTGGCGTCGGGATGGTTGAGCCGGAGCTCCGCCGCCTGCCTGAGCGTGGGCGTCAGGCGGATGTTCCGGTGCTTCAGGATCGCCTCGATCGCCTCGAGCTGCTCGCCCGCAGCGTTTACGGTCTTGCCGATGTTGGCGGTCTCGCAGTTGCTGGTGCGGTTGATGTAGTTCCTGAGCTCCTTTTCGGCGCGCGCATCCTCAAAAGCGAGCGTCGCCGCGGATGCGCCGATGAGGGTCAAAAACGCCGCGATACGGTCCCCCTCTTTTAAGTATACCACAGTTTTTTCCTTGCGGCGAACCGTTTTTGCCTCGAGGGAAAGCGTCAGGAGCATGCCGCACAGCGCCGACGCGAAACCCTCGCCGCGGCAGACGATCTCCAGATGATAGGCCCGCTTCGGGTCGGTGCAGGAGCCCGCGCCCATGAACGCGCCGCGCAAAAACGCGCGCTGCGCATCCTCGGATTTCAGTGCGGCGTCCGGAATATTCTGGGTGAGCTCGGGCCCCTGCTCGGTGCGGGCAAACAGCCCCGCGTCGGTCAGGAGCCTTTCGCAGTCCCCGCCCGTGAGACTGACGACGGTGAGCGTCAGCCTCCGCTCGGTCTCGCGCAGCGAAAGCTCGGCGGTCACGTCGTAAAGGCTCGTCGCGAGCGCGGCGATCTGCCGGGCGACCTCGTAGGTTTCCGTCACGTATTCCACGCCGAAGGTCCGGCCCAGCCGCAGCGCGCCCGCCGCGTGCGTCAGCCCGAACAGCTGCGCGCGGCGTGCGCCCGCCGTACGCAGGCGGATACGCGAAAGCTCCTGCTTGACGGATCTGGAAAAGGACATGGCTACTCTCCTCCGGGCTCGTCTTTGCGCTCTTCCTCCAGCACGCGGCGGCGAAGCTGGCCGCACGCGCCCTCGATATCCGCGCCCATCTCGCGCCGCACGGTGGCGGATATCCCGTATTCATTGAGCCACGCGGCGAACTGCGCCGCGCGCGCCCGGGACGCGCCCCGAAGATCCCGTTCGGTTACGCGGTTCAACGGAATGAGGTTCACATGGCAGTTGATCCCCCGAAGCCTAGACGCGAGCGCCGCCGCATCTCCGCGGGAATCGTTCTTGCCCTCGATCAGCGCGTACTCAAAGATGACGCGCCGCCCCGTCTTGTTCGCGTACTCCCGCGCCGCGCTCAGCACCTCAATAATAGGGTAGACGCGGTTGACGGGCATGATCTCGCTGCGCGTTTCATCCGAATGCGCGTGCAGGGAAACGCACAGCGTGACATGCGGCGCTTCCTCCGGCAGGCGGCGCATCATGGGGACCAGCCCGCAGGTGGAAAGCGAGATGTTGCGGGGGCTGATGCCGAGGCCGTCCGCATCGGTCGCGCGGCGCAGAAATTCAATTACGTTGTCGTAATTGTCCAGCGGCTCGCCGCTGCCCATCAGCACGATATTCGTCACGGCGCGGCCGCTTTCGGGCTTCGGTTCGTCCCGCTCCGCGGCCGCCGCCATGCCGAGCATTTCGCCCGGGGTGAGGTCGCGCACGCGGCCCCCCAGGGTGGAGGCGCAGAACGCGCAGCCCATGCGGCACCCCACCTGCGTGGAAAGGCACAGCGTGTTGCCGTGGTGATAGCGCATCAGCACGCCCTCCACGAGGTTGCCGTCGTCGAGGGAAAACAGGTATTTGACGGTGCCGTCCTGCGCCGAAACGTATTTTTTGTAAATTTCCGCGCCGCCCCAAGGGAGCTTCGCGAGTTCGTCCCGCAGGGCCTTGGGGAGGTTCGTCATATCCGCGGGCCTTGCGCCGCGCAGAAGCCACTCCCGCACCTGGCCGGCGCGGAAGGCGGGCTGGCCCAGTTCCCGTATGAGAGCGGCGAGCTCCTCCCGCCGCATGTCCATCAATGCCTTCATTGTTTACGCTCCATCCGCGCGATAAAGAAGCCCTCGGTTCCGTCCCTGTGCGGCAAAAGCTGGACCATGCCCGTACAAAGCCCCGGGAGGTTCCCCGGCAAAAACGGCTCCAGCGACGCGGGCGCGAAATCGGTGCGGCGCTTGAGGAAGGCTTCCACCTGCGCCTCGTTCTCCGTGCGGGAGATGGTGCAGCTTGCGTACACGAGCGTGCCGCCGGGCCGCACGTACTCCGCGCAGGTATCGAGGATGCGGCGCTGCGTCTCACGAAGCGAGGCGACGCCCTCCCTGGATTTTGCATACCGGATATCCGGCTTGCCCCCCGCCACGCCCAGCCCCGAGCAGGGGACGTCGAGAAGCACGGCGTCGAACGCGCCATAAAGCGCCGGATCGGGCTCCCCGGCGTCCCGCTCCGCCGTTTCGGCCGGCACGCGAAGGCGCGTGAGCGTGCTGTCCAAGAGCTTCTTGCGGTGCGGGTGCAGCTCCCACGCCGTGAGGCGGGTTTCCGGGCACAGCGCGTACAGGTACGCGGTCTTGCCGCCCGGCGCGGCGCAGGCGTCCAGTACCCGCATGCCGGGCCGGACGCCGCAGGCGCGGCACACGAGCATGGCGCTTTCGCTCTGCACGGCGACGCCGCCGTTTCGGTAAAGCGGGTCCCCTGCGATATCGTAACCCGCGGCGAGCTTAACGCAATCCTCCGCGAGCGCGCCCTTCGTAAAAGCGGTGCCCCGGGAGGCCAGCGTTTCCGCCAGTTCTTCCAGCGTATAGGGCGGCTGCGCCCGCAGCGTCATGGGCTGCGGCGGCGCGCTCAGCAGCGCTTCCGCTTCCTCTTCCCCGAAGCGCTCCAGCCATTCCTGCACCAGCCAAAGCGGCCAGCTGTAAAGGACGCTCAGCCGTCCGGCGGGGTCCTGCGGCAGCGGCGGCAGCTCGTTCCGGCTGCGGTCCAGCGCACGGAGCACGCCGTTGACGTACCCGGAGAGCGCGCCCTTTCCGACCTCCTTGGCCAGGTTGACGCTTTCGTTCACCGCCGCGGCCGGGCCCGAGCGCATGAACAGGAGCTCGCACGCCCCCATGCGGAGTATCCCGCGGACAACGGGCTTTTGCGTGCCCTTTGTAAAGTGCGCGAGCATGTAATCGATATAGAGCAGGTGGTCCAGCGTCCCGTAGACGGCGGCGGCCACCCATTTCGCGTCCTGTTCGGATAAGCCCTGCTGCGCCTCTTTCAGGCGCAGGTTCGCATACGCTCCCCGGTCGGTAATATCCAGCAGCGCCTCGAGCGCTCTGCGGCGCAGGCTCATGCGAGCACCGTCCCGGCGAGCGGTTTGCCGCGAAGATACGCTTTCGCGTCCATGCGCCTGCCGCCCGGCGCCTGAAGCTCCAGCACCTCGATTGCGCCCTCGCCGCAGGCGACGAAGAGGCCGCGTTTTTCATCGCCCGCGCAGGTTCCGGGTCCGCCAAAAGCCGGTTCGGACGCGACGCGGGTACGCCAGAGCTTGAGGGGTTCCGCTGCACCAAGCAGGAACGCGTACGCGCCCGGCCACGGGTTCACGCCCCGCACCCGGCTGTGCACCTCGGCGGCGGGGCGGGTAAAATCGAGCCGCCCGTCCTCTTTTTTGAGCATGCGGCACTTTGTCGCCGCGGCTTCGTCCTGGGGGACGCGCGTAAGCGTCCCGGCCGTGAGCCGCGCGAGGGTATCCTGAAGCACCTCGGCGCCCAGCTCCGCCATACGGTCATACAGCTCCCCGGCCGTCTCGTCGGGGCCGATTCCGATCTCTTTGGAAAGCAGAATATCGCCGGTATCCAGCCCCAATTCGGTGAACATGGTGGTGACGCCGGTCATGGTCTCGCCGTTGATGACCGCCCACTGGATGGGCGCCGCGCCCCGGTATTTGGGCAGCAGCGAGCCGTGGACGTTGATGCAGCCGAATTTGGGCACGGCGAGGTCCTCGGCGCCCAGTATCTGCCCGAACGCCGCCGTCACCATCAGCTCCGGTTGAAAGCCGCGCAGCATGTTCAGCCCCTCCCCGCTCTTGATGCGGGCGGGCTGGAACACGGGTATTCCGTATTGCAGCGCCAGCCGTTTGACGGGCGAAGGCGTGAGCGCGGCGTGCCTGCCCTGCGGCTTGTCCGGCTGCGTAAACGCGCACAGCGTATGCCCCTGCGCAATCAGCATCCGGAAGGAAGGGACGGCAAACTCGGGCGTGCCCAGGAACGCGATCCTCATTCGAGCCTTACCCTTTTCACTTTTATTTTCTTCATGCCGTCGGAGGTTTCCCCGGTTTCCACGTCGGGCTCCTCGGTAAAGCCCTCGGGCGGCTCGGTGACAAGGTCCAGATACACCCGGCCGTCGAGATGATCGGTCTCGTGCATGATCGCGCGGGCGAACATGCCCGTGGCGTCATACTCCACCCATTCCCCGAAGCGGTTCTGCGCGCGCGCCTTCACATGCGCGGGGCGCACTACATAGCCCGATTTTCCGGGGAAGGACAGGCAGCCTTCCATCGCGCCCTGCTCCCCCTCGGTAAACAATATCTCGGGGTTGATCATCTCCACCGGGCCCTCGCCCGCGTCGATCACCACCACGCGGCGCAAGATGCCGACCTGGGAGGCGGCGAGGCCCATACCGTCGGCATCGTACATGGTTTCCAGCATATCGTCAAGCAGGGTATGGATCCGCTTATCGATGCGCTCCACCGGCCTGCATACCTTATACAGCGCGGGGTCCTTCTCCGTTAAAATCTTCCTTAACGCCATTGCCATTCCTTCTTTCCTGCACGTTCCGGCCCCGCGCCCATATCCTTAGAGCGCGGGCCTCAACTAATTATAATACGGCGGCCCTTTCGCGCAACAGCAAACTGGCGCGATGTCCGGCATTTCACAAGTATTTCACCTTGGCGGGGAACGCCGAGGCCCCAAAACCGGGCGGCCCATGTCCCGCGCCCTCTTTATTAGAGCAGGTCGCCGGGGTTGATCTCCAGCGTCGCGAAGCGCTCCCCCCTGTGTTCGTCCGTATAGGCGTACACCGCCGCGAGCGCCGTCGCCGTGTGTCCGGTGCGCAAAAGTTTGAGCAGCACCGCGAAGCGGTATACGCCCTGCTTCTTGTAGATAGGCGCGGGCCCGGCCGAGAGGTACAGAAGCTCCCCTTCGTACGCGCCGAGCGCCCGGCGCACCGCTTCCTCCAGCCCCCGCGCGAACCGGACGCCGTCGGACTGCAAACTTCCTTCGTCGTTTCCCGTGAACAGCGCGCGCACGAACAGCGAGAACGGCGGGAACAGCGCCGCGCGCCTCTGCGCGAGCTCGTAGGCGTAGAAGCCCTTGTAATCGTGCGTGCGCGCGAACGCGATGCTGGGGTGGCCCGGCGAATATGTCTGGATCACCACGCGGCCGGGGGATTCGTCCCGCCCGGCCCGGCCCGCCACCTGCGTCAGGAGCTGGAACGTGCGCTCGGCGCTGCGGTAATCGGGAAGGTACAGCGTGGAGTCCGCCGCGACCACGCCCACCAGCGTGACGTCGGGAAAATCCAGCCCCTTGGCAACCATCTGCGTGCCGATGAGCACCTGCGCTTCCCCGCGCGCGAACGCGGACAGCAGCCGCTCGTGCGCGTCCTTGGTGCGGGTGCTGTCCATATCCATGCGCAGCGCCGTAACGCCAGGGAAGTGCTCGTGAAGCTGCTCCTCCACCTGCTGCGTGCCCACGCCGAAATACTTGATGAAGGGCTGGCCGCAGTTGGGGCATCTGACGGGCACCGGCTCCGTATGCCCGCAGTAATGGCACTTGACGCACTCCTCCGTGCGGTGGTAAGTCATGGAAATATCGCAATCCGGGCACTGGAACACGTACCCGCACCCCCGGCAGGATACGAACGTGGAGTAACCCCTGCGGTTGATGAACAGAATCGCCTGCTTCTTCGCCTTCAGGCACGCGCCCATGGCGTTATACAGCGCGCCGCTGAAGATGCCCGTGTTGCCGCGCAGGAATTCCTGCCGCATATCCACGAGCAGAATCTCCGGCATGGGGCGCTTGTGCACCCGCTCCGTCAGCTCGATGAGCGTATACGCCCCGTTTTTTGCGCGGTAATAGGTGGGAATGGCCGGCGTCGCCGAGCCGAGGATAAGCGGGGCCTTCGCCATGGCGCAGCGCTTTCGCGCCACCTCCGCCGCCTGGTAGCGGGGCGCCTGCTCGCTCTGGTAGGTCGGCTCGTGCTCCTCGTCCACCACGATCAGCCCCAGGCGCTCGAACGGCGCGAACACCGCGCTCCTGGCCCCCACCGCCACATGTACCATGCCCAGCCGGATGCGCCGCCATTCGTCGAACCGCTCCCCGGCCGAAAGCCGGCTGTGCAGCACCGCCACGTCCTCCCCGAAGCGCGCCCGGAACAGCCCCATCGTCTGGGGCGTCAGCGATATTTCGGGCACCAGCACGATCGCCTGTTTGCCCGCTTCTATGCACCGCTGTATGCAGTGCATGTATACCTCCGTTTTACCGCTGCCCGTTACCCCGTGCAGCAAAAAAACGCCCCCGCCGCTCTCCATGCCCTGGGACACCGTATCGATGGCATGCTGCTGCTCCGCCGTCATCGTAACGGGCGGCGCCGTCTCCGCCGCCGCGCCCGCCGGGCGCCGGAACGTCACAGAGGCTTCCTCCGTCAAAATCCCCTTGGCGATCAGCGCCGCCACCGCGCCCTCCGCCCCCGGCAAAAAGGCGGCGATATCCGGTACCGTCATGGGCGCGCCCTTTTTCAGAAGCAGCTCGAATACGGCAAGCTGCCTGGGCGCTTTGGGCAAGCCGTCCTTTTTATATAGGGACGCCCGCGCCGAATCGAGATCGACTCCCTCGGCGAGCTGCACCGTGCGCACCGTCTTTTCCGCGATCCCGCCGCCCCGCAATTGCGCCGGTATCATCAGCCGCAGCGCGTCCACCAGCACGCAGTGGTAGGTTGCCTGCATCCACCGCGCCAGCTCGAGCTGCTCCTCCGTAAAGATCGTATACGGCTCGAGAGCGCGCGCGACGGGCTTGATGTACGCGTCGGTATCGGGCCGCTCCTCCGCCAGCCCCAGCACGAACCCTTCCGTGGGCTTGTTGCCCCGCCCGAACGGCACGAGCACGTGCTGGCCGGAGGCGAGTTCCATCCCCTCCGGCACGGCATACGAAAAAAGGCGGTCCACCTGCGCATGCGCGATATCCACGATCACCTGCGCATACACGCGACCACCTCCAGTAACGGGAACGTGTTCTTTCTTTCATGAGAAAGAAAAGAACCAAAAGAACGCAAAGGGGAAATATCGATGGCAGATTCAGCGCAGCTTCGATGCGAGCTCGTCCAGCAGCCAGTCCGCCAGGGCGGATTTCTGCATGAGGCCGCTGCTTTTTTTGCCGCCGCCGGAGCAGTAAAGCGTCACCGCGTTGGTGTCCACGGCAAACCCGGCGTCGCTCGCCGAAACGTCGTTGGCGGCGATAAAATCGAGCCGCTTTCGCGCGAGCTTTTCCATCGCGTTGCGCTCGATATCCTCGGTTTCCGCGGCGAAGCCCATCACCACCTGCCGCTCCTTTTTGGGGGCGATCGTCATGAGGATATCCGCCGTGGGCACGAGGCTAAGCGTAAGCCCGCCGCCGTGCTTCTTGAGCTTCTGGGGCGCGGCCGCGGGCGGCGTAAAATCCGCCGGCGCCGCCGCCATAACGAGCGCGTCGCAGGATGGGAACGCTTCTTCCACCGCGGCGCAAAGCTCGGCGCTTGAAACGATGTCCCGCCGCGCGACGCCCGCGGGCGTGGGAAGCTGCACCGGCCCCGCGATGAGCGTGACCTCTGCCCCCCGCCTTGCCGCCGCCTCCGCAACGGCGAACCCCATCTTGCCCGAGCTGCGGTTGCTCAAGAACCGCACCGGATCGATGGCTTCCCGCGTGGGCCCGGCCGTGACGAGGATGCGGCGGCCCGAAAGATCGTGCTTTCGCAAAAGCGCCTTTTGCACCGCCTCCACGATCGTATCCACGGGCGCGAGCTTGCCGCGGCCGACATCCCGGCAGGCGAGCAGCCCTTCTCCCGGCTCGATCACGACGCAGCCCCGGCCGCGCAGCGTTTCGAGGTTTTGCTGCACGGCGGGGTGCGCGAGCATGTTCGTGTTCATGGCGGGCGCGATCAGGACCTTCGCGCGGGTCGCGAGGAACGTGGTGGTCAAAAGATCGTCCGCGACGCCGTTGGCCGCCTTGCCGATAAAATCCGCGGTCGCGGGCGCGACAAGGAACACGTCCGCCGCCTTCGCGAGCGAGACGTGCTCCACCTCGTAGGGCGCTTCACGGGAGAATTGATCGGTATGTACGGGCGAAAGCGACAGCGTCTCCAGCGTAAGCGGCGTGATAAAGCGCGCGCCCCCCTCCGTGAGGATGACGCGCACGTCGATATCGAGCTTTGTGAGCCTGCTTACGATCTCCGCTGCCTTGTAAGCGGCGATGGAGCCGGTGACGCCCAGCACCACGGTGGCCTTTTTCTCCATGGCTAGCGCGTGTATTCCTCGGGGTAGTCGATGGTGATGCGGTCGTTGTACAGATCGTCCACGGCGGCGGTGACGGGATTTTTATCATCCAGTTTTTCGGGGTCGTTAAGAAGCTGGCGCGCGCGGCGCGCGACAGCCATCACCAGCATGTAGCGGCAGCCGACCTTTTCTTCGAGTTCGTTGACTGCGGGTTTGTTGATCATACGGTTTCACATCCTTCCAGTAGCAGGCTGATCAAATCGACGCTGCGGGCGACGCGGCTCTTTTCCGCGTGCACGATGGCCTCCATGCCGACGACGGCGTCATCCACGGTGCTGTTGATGACGACGTAATCGTAAGCGGTGATGCACCGCATCTCCGTATAAGCGACCTCGGTGCGGCGCTCTATGGATTCCTCCGATTCGGTGCCGCGCGAGACCAGCCTGTGCTTCAATTCTTCCATGGAAGGGGGCGCCAGAAACACCAGCACCGCCTCCGGACAAACTTCTTTTACGCGGAGGCCGCCCTGGACGTCGATCTCAAGGATCACGTCGCGCCCCTCCGAGAGCCGCTCCGTCACGTACTTGCGCGGCGTGCCGTAGCAATGGGTGCCGAATACGCGCGTATACTCCAGGAATTCGCCGTCGCGGACCATGCGGGAAAATTCCTCCCGGGACCGGAAGAAGTAATCCTTCCCGTCCACTTCCCCGGGGCGCATGGGGCGCGTCGTCACCGATACCGAAACCGTCATATTGGGATTGCTCTCTATCAGTTTGCGGCACACGGTGCCCTTGCCTACGCCCGACGGCCCCGAAAGCACGACGAGCAGCGCCTGACGCCCATCCATCATTGTTTCCTCCCGCATTGCAGGGCGCGCTTGCCCCGCAATCATTCGCCAAGGTCGGCGTTATCCCTGGAATCCAGCCTGTGCGCGACCGTTTCGGGCTGTACGGCCGAAAGCACGACATGCCCGCTGTCCATCATGATGACGGCCCGCGTGCGGCGGCCGTATGTGGCGTCGATCAGGCGGCCGCGCTCGCGCGCCTCCTGCACGATGCGCTTGATGGGCGCGCTGTCCGGGCTGACGATGGCGAGCAGCCGGTTGGCGGATACGATGTTGCCGAAGCCTATGTTGATCAGCTTGATCGCCATAGAGTCCCTCCACTCATTCAATGTTCTGTACCTGCTCGCGTATCTTCTCGATCTCGCCCTTGCCGGCGATGACGGCGTTTATTAGCGCCGCGTCGTTCGCCTTGGAGCCGATGGTATTGAATTCCCTGTTCATTTCCTGCACCAGGAAATCGAGCTTGCGGCCGGCGGGCTCGCCCGAATCGAGAGAAACGAGCATCTGCGCCACGTGGCTCTTGAGCCGGACGATCTCCTCGTCGATGCTGGCCCTGTCCGCAAACAGGGCGACCTCGGTGGCGAGCCGCGCGCGGTCCACTTCCACCCCGCCTAAGAACTCCGCGATACGGTCCTCCAGCTTGACGCGGTACTCCGCCACCACCAGCGGCGCGCGCGCCTCGATCTGCGCGGTGAGCCCAAGCACCGTCCCGGCGCGGAGCTTCAAGTCCGCGCAGAGCCTTTCGCCTTCCGCCGCGCGCATGGCCTTGAGCTCGCTTACCGCGCGGGCGATGGCCTCGCGCGCGAGGGCGGCGACCGCCTCGCGGTCCTCCTCGGCCTCGATGATATTCGTGACGTCGGGCAGGCGCAGCGCGTTCGCCAGTGTGAGATCGTCAACTAACCCCAGATGCGCGTTCGCCTCCCGGGAAGCCGTAACGTACGCCCTGAGCAGCGGCTCGTCTACGGTCACGGTGCGCGCGTCCGTCCGAAGGTTGCTGTAGACGACGAAAATATCCACGTGCCCGCGGCTGAGCGCGGCCGAAAGCTCGGTACGGAACACATCCTCCAAAAAGCCGATGTGCCGGGGAAGCCGCATGCCCAGATCGAGATACCTGTGGTTGACGGATTTGAGCTCGACCGTCATCTGCCTGCCGGCGCTCTCCGCGATACCCCGCCCGTAGCCGGTCATGCTGCTGATCAAACGCACAGCCCCCTCACCTCATAATAGAATAAGTATACCATACAACCGGGATATTTGTCGAAGGTTTCGGCGCGGCGGACGCAAAAAAACCGCGCGCCGCCTCCCGCGCTTTAAGGCTTGCCAAATCGGTGAACGGTATACGTAAAGGGGGCGGAATCTACGGCTTCATGCCGACAAGGCGGAAAAACGCTTCCTCGTCCAGCACGGGGACGCCCAGCTCCAGCGCCTTTGTGAGCTTGCTGCCGGCGTTCTCCCCCGCGAGCACATAGGCGGTGTTCTTGCTGACCGAGCCCGCCGCCTTGCCCCCCAGCCGCTCGATAAGCTGCTCCGCCTCGCGCCGCCCCATGGTGGGAAGCGTGCCCGTCACGACGACGGTCTTGCCGGCGATGGGGCTCCCTCCTCCCGCCTGCTCCTCGGGCCGGGGGGATACGCCGTGCCCGAGCAGCGCGTCGATCTGCGCCGAAATGGAAGGATCGCCGAAAAAGTCCAGTATGCTGTGCGCCACGACGTCCCCGATATCGCTGATGGCGGTCAACTCCCCGAGCGTCGTCCCCCGCACGGCTTCCAGGGTCTTAAAATGCCTTGCAAGCTCCCGCGCCGTCTTGCTGCCGACGTTTGGGATGCCCAATGCGAACAGGAACGCGCCCAATGTGCAATCCCGGCTTTTTTCGATGGCGTCAAGGAGATTCTTCGCCTTCTTCTCACCGAACCGCTCGAGAGGCAGAAGCCGTTCGAGCGTGAGCTCGTAAAGCTGCGGGATGGAGGAAAGGCCGAACTCCTCCACGAACTGCCCGGCGGTCTTGTCCGAGAACGTCTCGATATCCATGGCGTCCCGGCTGGCGTAATGCACGAGCCGCCCCACGATCTGCGGGCGGCAGGAGAGGGAGTTGGTGCAGTAGAGGTGCGCCCCTCTCTGCTCCACATGCGCGCCGCAGGCGGGGCAGCGCGCCGGGGGAAGGATCTCCTCCTTCGGCTCGTCGCCGGGAACGCTGCCCAGGATCTCCGGAATCACTTCGTTGCTGCGCCGTAAGAACACGCGGGAACCGACGCCCACCCGCTTGCGGCGGATATCGTCCATGTTGTTGAGCGTGGCCCGGCGGATCGTGGCCCCCGCGAGCTCCACCGGCGTGAGGTGCGCGAGCGGCGTGAGCTTGCCGGTGCGCCCCACCTCCCATGTGACCTCCTCCACGGCGGTCGTGACCTCCTCGGCCGCGAATTTATACGCCATGGCCCAGCGCGGAAACTTGCCGGTCGTACCAAGCGCCTCCCGCACCGCGAGGGAACGGACCTTGACGACCATGCCGTCGATCAGAAAATCCAGCGCGCCGCGCGTATGCTCGGCCTCCCCGATCGCCGCAAGCAGCTCGCCGATATTATCCGCCTGCACGAAATACCCGCTCACGGGCAGGCCGTTTTCCCTCAGAAAGGCGCGCATCTCCTCCTGGGTCGCGAGCGCCTTCCCTTCGATGAAGCCGATGTTGTAGCAGAAACAGCTCAGCCTGCGCCTGCGCGTGGTTTCGGGATCGAGGTTGCGCAGCGCCCCCGCGGCGGCGTTGCGCGCGTTCTTGAGCGGCTCGTCGAGCGTTTCGTTGAGCTTTTCCAGCACCGAGAGGCGCATATACCCCTCGCCCTGCACCTCCATGCGCCCGGTGAAGGGGATGGTTTCCGGGATCTCGCGGATGGTCCCGGCCTGTGCTAAGATGCCCTCCCCCACCTCTCCGTTGCCGCGCGTGGCGGCCTGCGTGAGCCGGCCGTTTTCATAGGTGAGGTTGATGGTCAGCCCGTCGAACTTGTACTCGAGCCCGTAGCGGATCTCGGGGAGCTCTGCGCCGGTGCGGGCGATATGCTCCCGCCGGAGCTTTTGGATGCGGGCGTCCCACTCGATGAGCGCCGCGGGCGTGCGCACCTTGTCGAGGCTCCACAGCGGCGCGATGTGCCTGTGGGGCAAAAAGCCCTTCGCCGCCGTTCCGCCGACGCGCCGCGTGGGGGAGCCGGGCAGCGCCTCGCCCGACTCGGCCTCCAGCGCAAGGAGCTCGTCGTAAAGCACGTCGTATTCGGCGTCGCTGATGTGCGGGGCGTCCTCGTCGTAATACGCCGCGGCGCTCTCGATCAGCTGCGCTGTCAGGATGCGCTGTCTTTCGCTTACGGGCATGGGAAGTCTCCTTCTATTTTTCGGCCGGCCGGGGGTCGCGTCATTCTTCTTCTTTCCGGCCGCCGCCGGGGCCCGATTATTCCTCTTCGGGCTTGATGGGCGCAAAGGCGGCGGCGAATTTTTTGACCGAACCGCCGAAGTCGATAGTGAGCACCTGGGCGCTTCCCTCCCCTTCCACCTGGAGCACCGTGCCCGCGCCGAACTTCATATGGCGCACGCGCTGGTACGGATGGAAGCTGGCGGTTTTTTCGTCGCTGCGGGGCTTGGGCATCCCGGCCGCCGCGTCGGCCCTTACGCCGAAGCCGCCGTACGCGCCGAAGCTGGGCTCGGCCCTCCCTTTGCGCGCCGAGCGCGCCTGCTGAATCGGCGATCTGCCGCCGTCCTCCTCCTCGACGAGGGCCGCGGGTATTTCCTGCAGAAAGCGCGAGGGCGGGTTCACCGCAAGCTCACCGTACAGGTTGCGCTGCGCCGCGTGCAGCAGGTGCAGCTCCTCCCGGGCGCGGGTGATGCCCACATAGCACAGACGGCGCTCCTCCTCCAGCTTCGCCGTCTCAAACCGCGCGCGGCGGCTGGGGAATACGTACTCCTCCATGCCCGCGATGAACACGACCGGAAACTCCAGCCCCTTGGCGCTGTGGAGCGTCATAAGCGCGGCGGTGCCGTCGCCCTCCTCCATGCCGTCGATATCCGAGATGAGCGCGACGTTTTCGAGATACGCGCCCAGCGGGTCCTCCGCGCTGTCCCCCGAGAGCCCCTCAGCAAACTCGGAGAGCGCGCCTAAGAGCTCCGCGATGTTCTCGCTCCTCGCCTCGTAGTTCTCCTTCTTGTCTTCCCTTAAATACGCGTCGTATTCGATCTTTTTGAGCATTTCCCGCACAAATTCGTACAGGGGCAGCGTTTCGCGCAGGGCGAGCAGCTCCGTCATCTTGTTCGTAAACTCCGTAAGCTTGGGCCGGATGCGGGGCGAAAGCCCCTCCCCCTGCATGGCGGCGAGGAACAGGGGCATCCCCCGCGCCGCGGCGGCCGCGGTCAGCTCTTCGACCGCCGCCGCGCCGATGCCCCGCCGGGGCACGTTGATGATGCGCAAAAGCGCCACGTCGTCCGCGGGATTGTAGAGCAGCCGCAGGTAGGCGAGCACGTCCTTGATCTCGGCCCGCTCGTAGAAGCGGAGGCCCCCGTACACATGGTAGGGGATGCCGTAGCCCGCGAGCGCCGTCTCAATCACCCGGCTTTGCGCGTTGGTGCGGTAGAGCACCGCAAAATCGTCGTAACGCCTGCCGCCCTTTATCCCCGTGAGGATGCGGGTGCAGATATAGTCCGCCTCGGCGCGTTCGTCCGGCGCGTGGAATACGCGGATATTGGCGCCGCCCTCCCTGGCCGTCCACAGCTTCTTGCGCTTGCGGCTCTGGTTGTTTGCGATGACGCTGTTGGCGGCGTCGAGGATCACCGAGGTGGAGCGGTAGTTCTGCTCCAGCCGGATCACCGTCGCGCCGGGAAAATCCTTTTCAAACTCGAGGATGTTGCGGATATCCGCGCCCCGCCAGCCGTAGATGCTCTGATCGTCGTCGCCCACCACGCAGATGTTGCGGTGTTTGGCGCACAGCATGCGTATAAGCTGGTACTGCGCCAGGTTGGTGTCCTGGTATTCGTCCACCAACACATACTTGAAACGCTGCTGATACCGTGCGAGCGTATCGGGATTATTCCGGAACAGCTCGAGGGCTTTGAGCAGCAGGTCGTCAAAATCCAGCGCGTTGCTGGCCTTGAGCTTCTTTTCGTAAAGCTCGTACACCCGGAGCAGGATGTCCGCGTTCTCGCCTTCACGCAAATATTCCTCCACGTCCGTCGAGTGGTTCTTGGCCGTGCTGATCCGTTCCCGAAGGACCCGCTTGGGGAACGCTTTTTCGTCCAGCCCCAGCTTCCTGATGATATCGGTATAGACGGTGAGCTGGTCCTGATCGTCGTAAATGACGAAGCTTTTGTCGTACCCGATGCCGGCGGCCTCGCGCCTGAGGATCCGGACGCAGCAGCTGTGGAACGTCATCACCCAGAGCTCCGACGCGTCCGCCTGGAGAAGCGCCTGCGTGCGCTCGCGCATTTCGTTGGCGGCCTTGTTGGTGAATGTCAGCGCCAATATCTGATAAGGACGCACGCCGCAATCGGCGATAAGATGCGCGATGCGGCTGGTGAGCACGCGCGTCTTCCCCGAGCCCGCGCCCGAGAGCACCAGCAGGGGACCGTCCACGCACTCCACGGCCTGCCGCTGCTCCCTGTTCAGGTTGTCAAGATTCAAAATTCATTACCCCCTCCGATCGCTCATGCTATTATACCATGCGGGAGGGGCGGGGTGGAGATGAAAAAGCGGAACCGTCCGCAGCGAACAATCCCGCTCAACTCATACACGTCCGGCCGCGCGGCAGGCTCTATTCCGCCCCGTCAAGCTTCTTGATATAGCAGCGGCGGGTCTTGTGCTGCTCGGCGTCAAAGCTGCGCCACTGGCTGATCACCCTGGTGTTGTCCTCCAGCTCGGGCCCCGTCTCGGCGTATTTCCGGCCGTCCTCGATGGCGAACTTGAGCAGCCGGTTCATCAGCACCGCGTTGACGCCCGAGCCCTGCAGATCGGGACGGACGGCGATAAGGAACATATCCAGAGTATCGTTCTTGCCGTTGAGGGCCCTCAAAACGTGGTACCAGCCCAGGGGGAACATCCTGCCGCGGGCCTTTTGCTGCGCGAGGGACAGCGAGGGCGCCGCCACGCCGAAGGCGACCACCTCCTGCTCTTCGTTGAGCAGGATGGCCGTGGTGCGGTCGTCCACCAGAGGCAGAAATTCCCCCACGTACTTTACCACCTGGCGCGGGGTAAGCGCCACCATGCCGTACAGCGCGAGATACGCCTCGTTGTAGAGCTTAAAGACGCCCTCCACGTAGGGCCTGATGGATCTGCGGTTGGTAAGCGGCGCGAAGGTCAGCTTGAGGCGGCGCTCCACGGCGGAAGCGATCTTTTCCAGCCGCGCGTCGGGCTTATCCGGCAGGGTGATGCGGTACTCGACCCAGTCCACATCCTTGCTGTAGCCCATGCGCTCCATCTGCTTCATGTAATACGGATGGTTATAGTATACGAAGAACTGGCTCAGCCTGTCGAACCCCTTGACGAGCAGGCCCTCCTTATCCATATCCGAAAAGCCCAGCGGCCCGTGCACCGCTTCGCAGCCCTTTTCGCGGCCCCACGCCTCCACCGCGGCGAAAAGCGCATCCACCACCTCGTCGTCGTCGATATAATCGGCGTGCGAGAAGCGCATCCGGTCCACGTGGTACTTCTCGTTGGCATGGGTGTTGTAAATGGCGGCGATGCGTCCGACGATCCTGCCGTCCCTGTAAGCCAAAAAGCACTTGGAATCGCAATACTCGTAAGCCGGGTTCTTTTCCCTGTCGAAATCGTTGACCTGGGAACCGAACATATCCGGCACATAGTACGGGTTATCCTTATAAAGCTCATTCGCAAAATTGATGAATTTCCTGATATCCGCACGCGAAGTGATTTCCCGGACCGTTACCATCATTTTCCCCCCACTCATCATTCTGGCGCGTCCTGTAAACTACCGCTCATTATAGCAGATCGTCGTGCGTTCAGCAAGGAAACCGGCGAGAGTTCGGGAGAAAATGCGCGCAATTCAAAGATACGCGAGGGATATTCCGGCGCAGGGGGTATGAGTGGCCGCTCATATTCCAAATGCCCGATATTCCACGTTCCGGTTCCGCCGCGGCCTTCCGCCGCGGCCGGACCCGCGTGCGGATACATAGAATTCATAATAATTTCATATATGCTTTTCGTCGGGTATGGCGCACTTTGTTATAATGGAGCATAGTGCCGCAAAGCGCGCCATACCGAAACGGATCGATTTATGCCAAGGAGCATTTGTATGATAAATGACCGGGAATCCCAGAAAATCAGGCATATAGGCGGCGGGACGCCGCCGCAGCCTTTGCGGCGGGAACCTCCCCGGGCACCGGACGAAATACCGCCCGCTCCGGGCGGGCCGGAACCGAACGGAGCCGCGGCGCGGCCCGCGCCGCGCAAACGAAAAAAACGCAAGGCGGGGCGTATCGCGCTGATTGCGTTCATTGTGCTGGCGCTGGCCGGGGCGGGATACGGCGTGAAGGTCTATTATGACGTTGCGCACCCGGCGTCGCTGTTCCAGGCGGGCTCGGTTCCCGGCGCTTTCGCGCAGGCGACGCCCGGCGGCGGGGACGATGCGTCATCCGGGAGCGCCGACCTGCGGCTTTTAAGCGAGGCCGACCTGGCGTTCATGAAAAACCGCGTTAGCATCCTCACGCTGGGGCTGGATAAAAGCACCGTCCGGGAGGACTGGGGCTCGTTCCGCACCGATACGATGATACTCGTCACCATCGATTTCACCACGAAGAACGTAGACATGATCTCCATCCCGCGGGACAGCTACGTGAAGCTGGTAAACGCCCGCGGCGCGGTCATCAAGTCCGGCGGGGACGCGGTGTTCGGCAAGATCAACAGCGCGTTCCCCACCGGCGGCGGCTCCGATAAGGACGGATACGCCTACGCGATGAACACGGTGAGCTACCTCATGGGCGGCATCCCCATCCGGTATTATCTCGGGTTCGACATGAACGTCGTGGAGGACGTGGTAAACGCCATGGGCGGCGTCGATTACAACGTGGATACCGAGGTCGACCTCGACGGGGTCGTGCTGCATCCCGGCATGCAGCATCTCAACGGCGTGCAGGTGCTCCAGTACGCACGGCAGCGGAAGGGTTCCTCCGACATCGCGCGCGTCGAGCGGCAGCAGAAGATCCTCACGGCGATCTTCCAGCAGCTCAAGAAAACCGGCAACATCGTCAAGCTGCCGCAGCTTTACGGCGCGGTGTCGAAAAACATAGAGACCAACCTGACCACCGAGCAGATCGCCTCGCTGGCGCTGCTGGCCACGAATATGAAGACCTCCCAGCTCAACAGGCACACCGTGGAAGGGGATTTCCTGGATCTGGATTCCGGAAGCTACTGGGGCGTGAATACCGCAAAGCTGAAGGATCTGATCAAGCAGGTATTCGGCATCGACGTGAAGATCGACGGCGACATCAGCGTCTCCAAGGCAGAGGCACGCGCGGAAACGGGCAGCAAGAGCGCCGTCGATACGCAGGAGCTGAGTACGGCACGCGCCGCCGCGCGCAAGGCCAAGGGCATCCTCGACGATTACGGCGCGTGGCTGACGGACGCGGCGCGCAGCCAGCTGGAGAGCGCGCTGGACGCGCTCAACGACGCCATCGATTCCAAGGACAGCGACCAGATGGCCGCCTGCACGCCGCCGGTGGAAAACCTGTGCGCCATCATTCTGGAGCAGCTCCAGCAGTATGGGCAGGCGACGCCTTCCCCCGAAGAGGGCGATCCCGAAGACGCGACCCCCGCGCCCGAAGGAACGCCGGCAGCGGCATCGCCCCCGCCTTCCCCCATCCCCACCGTCCACGTGCCCGAAATGACGCCCGCCCCGTCCCCTGCGGCCTGAGGACGTCTGCCGCTTTTGCCGGCCGACGGCAACCGTACCCGCACATTCCGCAAGCTTTTTATGTCATGAGGCCTGCCGTCCGGCAGGCTTTCGTTTTGCAAAAAATATGCTCCGCTATAAAAAAACGATCTTGCCAACTTCTTGACATCGCTTCTTTTCATCTTGATGCCGTCTTGATTCGTTCCCTGCTATGATTGCAATCGCAGCCGGGGATACCGGCCGTGGGGACAGAGAAAGCTGGAAGAGGTGGGAACGATGGATTGGGCGGGAATCGTTATTTGGGCGGCCGTGATAATCGTATCCGTACTGTGCATGATCCAGTGGTGGGTCAATACGCGACGCTGACCGCCCGGGGCATAGGGGCGGGCACGCACAGAGGGACGACGCTGAAAAAAACGAGCGGGAGGGTAAAAATGGGAGCCGTATTGCTGGCAGCGGGGCTCGTCGGCCTGGGGCTGTTGGTCTATTTGTTCTATGTGCTCTTTAAGGGTGAGGATTTATGAGCCGCATCATACTGCAGGACGTATTTTATATCGCGCTTCTGGCGGGGCTGTCCGTTCCGCTGGGAATCTATATCTACAAGGTGATGGAGGGCCGGAGGGTGTTCCTTGCCCGCGTGCTTGCCCCCCTGGAGAACGGCATCTGCAAAATGATCGGCGTTCGGCGGGACGAGCAGATGAGCGCAAAAAAATACGCGTCTTCGGCGCTCCTGTTCAGCGCGGCAGGTTTCGTCTTCCTTTGGCTCCTGCAAATGCTGCAGGGCGTTCTGCCGTTCAACCCGGAAAGCATGCAGGGCACCAGCTGGCACCTGGCCTTCAATACGGCCGCAAGCTTCGTTTCCAACACCAATTGGCAGGCTTACGCGGGCGAAAGCACGCTGTCGTACCTGACCCAGTTTTTGGAGCTCACCGTCCAGAATTTCGTTTCGGCGGCAACGGGGATCGCCGTTCTGTTCGCGCTGATCCGGGGATTTGCCCTGAAGCAGGAAAAAACCCTGGGCAGTTTTTGGGCGGATCTTACGAGGGTCACGCTCTACATACTGCTGCCGTTGTCCTTTGTGACGGCCATACTGCTGGTTTCCCAGGGCGTGGTGCAGAATTTCAGCCCCTATCGCGACGTCGCGGCGCTGGAAACGGGGGCCGTGCAGACTTTGCCGCTCGGGCCCGCGGCGAGCCAGGTCGCCATCAAGCAGCTCGGCACAAACGGGGGCGGCTTTTTCGGGGCAAATTCGGCCTTCCCGTTTGAAAACCCCACGCCGTTTTCCAACCTCATACAGATGATTTCCATACTGCTGATCCCCGCCGCCCTCTGCGTTACGTTCGGCAAGGCGGTGAAGGACGGCAGGCAGGGGCGGTCGATCTATGTTGCCATGCTGCTTCTGTTTGTAATCGCGCTTGCCGGAATGACCCTCAGCGAGCAGTTCGCCGGGCCCAGCTTTGAGGGGGTGCGCGCGTCGGGCAGTATGGAGGGAAAGGAAACCATCCACGGCGTGGGCGCTTCCGCCTTTTGGGCCGCGGCGACGACCGCGGCGTCCAACGGCTCCGTCAACGCCATGCACGACAGCCTTACCCCATTAAGCGGCATGATCGCGATGTTTCTCATGCAGCTTGGGGAGATCGTCTTCGGCGGCGTGGGGAGCGGGCTGTACGGCATGCTTGCTTTCGTGCTGCTGACGGTATTTATCGCCGGGCTGATGGTCGGGCGGACGCCGGAGTATCTGGGCAAAAAAATCGAGGCGTTCGATATGAAGATGGTCTGCCTGATCATCCTCGTTCCCTTATTGCTTGCGCTTTTCGGCACCGCCGCCGCCGTTACGGCACCGGACGCGGCGGCGTGGCTTACCAATTCCGGCGCGCACGGGTTCTCGGAAATCCTGTACGCCTTCTCCTCCATGGCGAACAACAACGGCAGCGCCTTCGGCGGCTTTGCAGCAAATACGGTTTTCACCAACGTGGCGGGCGGGATCATCATGCTGCTGGCCCGCTTTGTCCCGATGGCGGCGGCCATATTCCTTGCGGGCAACCTTGCGCGGAAAAAGACCGTGGCCGCCGGCGACGGAACGCTTTCGACCAGCAACGCCATGTTCGTCGGGCTTCTGATAGGCGTCATACTGATCGTGGGCGCGCTGAGCTTTCTGCCCGCGCTGGCGCTCGGGCCGATAGCGGATTACTTTGCGCCGCTGAGGTAAATGAACAATGAAAGAAAAAAGCGTAAGTAAGAGCATCTTTGCGGACGCGCTGCGCCAGTCCTTCGCGAAGCTTTCCCCCCGCGTGCAGATAAGGAACCCCGTGATGCTGGTGGTCTACATCGGCGCCATATTCACAGCCATCCTGTACCCGCTCTCGTTTGCGGGGATTCGGGACGAACGGGCGGGATATACGCTCGCCATATCGCTGATCCTCTGGTTTACCGTACTGTTCGCCAACTTCGCGGAGGCGATCGCGGAGGGGCGCGGCCGCGCGCAAGCCGACAGCCTTCGCAAGGCCCGAAAGGACGTAAAGGCGAGAAAGCTGAAATCCGCGGCCAATACGGAGGAATATACCGAGGTGCTGTCCGCCGCCTTGAGAAAGGGCGATATCGTCTATGTCAAGGCGGGCGAGCAGATCCCCATGGACGGCGAGGTCATCGAGGGCGCGGCGTCCGTGGACGAAAGCGCGATCACCGGGGAATCCGCGCCGGTCATCCGCGAATCGGGCGGCGACAGGAGCGCCGTTACCGGGGGGACGACGCTCTTGTCCGACTGGCTGATCATCCAGGTGACGGCCGAGGCCGGAGAAAGCTTCCTTGATAAAATGATCGCCATGGTCGAAGGCGCTTCCCGGAAAAAGACGCCGAATGAGATCGCGCTGCAAATCCTTCTTGTGACGCTTACGATCATCTTCCTGGTGGTAACGGCGACCCTTCTGCCCTTCTCGGCTTTTGCGAGCCGCCAGGCGGGGGCGGGTTCGGCGATCTCCATTACCAATGTGATCGCGCTCCTCGTCTGCCTTGCCCCCACCACGATCGGGGCGCTTCTTTCCTCCATCGGCATCGCGGGGATGAGCCGCCTCAACCAGGCAAACGTGCTGGCGATGAGCGGGCGGGCCATCGAGGCCGCCGGAGACGTGGACGTGCTTCTTCTGGATAAGACCGGCACGATCACCCTCGGAAACCGGCAGGCAAGCGAGTTCCTGCCGTTGAGGAGGGTAACGGAACAGGAGCTGGCCGACGCCGCGCAGCTTTCCTCCCTTGCGGACGAGACCGCCGAGGGCCGCAGCATCGTGGTCCTGGCCAAGGAAAAGTTCGGCATCCGGGGCAGGGAGCTTTCCAGGCTCAACGCGGCCTTTGTTGCGTTTACGGCCAAAACGAGGATGAGCGGCATCGATTACCAGGGCAACGAGATCCGCAAGGGCGCCGCGGACGCCGTAAAAGCGTTTGTGCTGGAAAAAGGCGGGGAATACCCCGACGAATGCGGGCGGATCGTCAGGCGCGTGGCCGAAGCGGGCGGCACCCCCCTGGTGGTAGCGAGAAACGGGCGGATACTCGGCGTCATTTATCTGAAGGATATCGTCAAGAACGGCGTCAAGGAGCGGTTTGAGGACCTGCGCAAGATGGGCATCAAAACCATCATGATCACCGGCGACAACCCCATGACGGCGGCGGCCATCGCGGCGGAGGCCGGCGTGGACGACTTTTTGGCCGAGGCCACGCCCGAAACCAAGCTCTCGCTGATCCGGGAGTATCAGGCGAAAGGGCACTTGGTGGCCATGACGGGCGACGGGACCAACGACGCGCCGGCCCTGGCGCAGGCGGACGTGGCGGTCGCGATGAACTCCGGCACCCAGGCCGCGAAGGAAGCGGGCAACATGGTGGACCTGGATTCGAGCCCCACCAAGCTGATCGACATCGTGCGGACCGGCAAGCAGCTGCTGATGACCAGGGGTTCCCTTACGACCTTCAGCGTGGCCAACGACGTGGCGAAGTATTTCGCCATTATTCCGGTGCTGTTCTTCGGGATATACCCGGAGCTGAGCGCCCTGAACATCATGGGGCTTACCAGTTCCGCCAGCGCCATCCTCTCAGCGATCATCTACAACGCGCTGATTATCGTCGCACTGATTCCCCTCGCACTCAGGGGCGTTCGGTACCGCGAAGTTTCGGCCGGGAAGCTGCTTAGAAGGAACATGCTGATCTACGGCCTGGGCGGGATCGCCGCGCCCTTTATCGCCATTAAGCTGATCGATATGCTGCTGACCGCGTGCGGTCTTGTGTAAGGAGGGCCGCTATGAAAAGAATGATGCATACGCTAAGACCCGCGTTCATGTGCTTCGTTGTGATGACGCTGCTCTGCGGCGCCGTATACACCGCGGCCGTTACGGGCGCCGCGCAGCTGCTGTTTCCCGGCCAGGCGAACGGAAGCGTGATAACGGTTACGCTCAAAGACGGCACCAAAAGGGAATACGGCTCGGCGCTGATCGCGCAGACGTTTACAAAACCCGAATACCTGATCGGAAGGCCAAGGGGCGTCAGCAACCTCTCCCCCGTCGGCGAAGAGCAGGCAAAGCTGGTGCAAGAACGCGTCGACTGGTGGCACCGTCTGGACCCGGACAATACCGCCGATATCCCCATGGACCTGGTAACTGCCTCGGGCAGCGGCGTCGACCCGAATATTTCGCCGGAGGCGGCCGAATACCAGGTGCCCAGGATTGCAAAAACAAGGAATATGGAGGAAGATAAGGTAAGGGCCGTTATCCGGGCCTATACGAGCGGCCGGTTCCTCGGCTTCATCGGGGAGCCCGCCGTCAACGTACTGAAGGTGAATCTTGCGTTGGACGGTTTATTGTAAGCGATGGTGCGAAGGCGGTGATGCTTTTATGAATCAGCCGGATCAGCGCCCCGACCCCGACCGTATCCTGGAAGACCTGCGCGACCGGCAAACGAGGCCGGCGGGAAAGCTGAAAATATTCTTCGGCTATGCGGCGGGCGTAGGGAAAACCTACGCCATGCTCGACGACGCCCAGGAACGGTTCCGGTGCGGCGCGGACGTCCTCGTCGGCTATGTGGAGCCGCACACCCGTCCGGAAACCATGCAGCTTCTGCGCGGCTTGCCGGTTCTGCCGCCCAAAACGGTCCTGTACCGGAATATCGAACTGAGGGAGTTTGATCTGGACGAGGCGCTCAGGCGCAAACCTGGGCTGATCCTTGTCGACGAGATGGCGCACACGAACGCGGGCGGCGTGCGCAACAAAAAGCGGTATCAGGACATCGAGGAGCTGCTCAACGCCGGCATCGACGTATATACGACCATCAACGTCCAGCACCTGGAAAGCCTCAACGACGTGGTCGAGAACATCACAAAGATCCGGGTGCAGGAGACCGTGCCCGATTATCTCTTTGACAGCGCCGACAAGGTGAAGCTGATCGACATCGAGCCCGACGAGCTGCTGCACCGCTTCGAGGAAGGAAAAATATACCGTCCCGAGCGGGCCGAAACGGCCGTGCGGAATTTCTTCACGCGGGAAAACCTGCGGCTCCTGCGCGAAATCGCCATGCGCAGAACGGCGGACCGGATCAGCAACGCAAACCAGAACGAGCGCCGCCTGTCGGAAAAAATGGCCAGCACGAAGCTGCTGGCCTGTATCGGGCCCTCTCCGTCGTCGGAAAAGTGCCTCCGCTGGACGGCGAGGGCGGCGGAAGCCTTCCACGCGCATTGGGTCGCGGTGTATGTGGAGAGCGCGCAGAGCGAGTATCTTACCAAGGAACAGCAAAAGAACATCCGCGCCAATATCGACCTGGCGGAAAAGCTCGGCGCGGAGATGGTTACGCTGACCGGCCATGATATTGCCGTCACCATTTCCGAATACGCGCGGCTCTCCGGCATCACAAACATCGTGGTGGGAAAAAGCCGGAACAGGAAAACGCTCAAAAGCCTGTTTGAAATGGATTTTGAGGATAAGCTCATTTCGCTTTTGCCCAGCGTCGAAGTCCACATCATTCCCGGCGACGCGAGACGCTCTTACAGAAAGCCGCAGAAGAAAACGCCGGGAAACGGCTTTCGTATATCCTTGGCCGACGCGCTGAAGACCCTGGGGCTGATCGCCGCGGCGACCCTGGTTTCCTTCGGGCTCCGCGCGATGCATCTCGGGGACCAGAACGTGATAATGGCCTATCTTCTTGGCGTGCTGCTGGCGTCGCGGGCCACCTCGGGGTACGCGTGCGGCGTCATGGCCTCCGTCATCAGCGTACTGGCCTTCAATTTCTTTTTTACGGCCCCCTACTACACGTTCGCCGTCATCCAGCCCGGGTATCCGATCACGTTCCTCATCATGCTGGTGGCGGCTCTTGTTACCAGCACGCTGACCGTCAGGATCCGGACGCAATCGCGGCTCGCGGTGGAAAGGGAGCACCGCACCGAGGTTTTATACGAAATCAATAAGAAGCTGCTCGCCACAAGGGGGCTCGACAACATCGCCGCCCTCACGACCCATTATATTGTCAGCCTGTTCGGCCGCTCCGTCGTCTTTTTTCCCGCCGACCCCTCGCCGGAAGCGGAGGCCCGCCTGGAGCAGGCGCAGGGGGACACAGACGCCTCCTTTATGAATTCCCCGGACGAAAAGGCGGTGGCGCACTGGGTGTTCCTCAACCGGAAGCAGGCGGGCGCGGGAACCGATACGCTGATGGGCGCGGGCGCGTTCTATATGCCGGTGATATCGCAGGGCAAGGTGCTCGCCGTTCTGGGCGTCTCATGCGCGAAAGGGAACCTCGACCACAATACCCGCCTGTTTCTGGGCATGATCGTTTCCCAGACGGCGATGGCGCTGGAACGCCAGCGCCTCTCGGACGAGCAGCACAGCATCATGATCGATTCGGAAAAAGAGCGGATGCGGAGCAATCTTCTGCGCGCGATCTCCCACGACCTGAGGACGCCTCTTGCGGGGATTCTCGGGGCAAGCTCCGTAATCCGCGAAAACGGCAAGGCGCTCGACGAGGATACCCGGGAGAAGCTCAACGCCAACATCCAGGAGGAGGCCCAGTGGCTCATACGCATGGTGGAAAACCTGCTCTCCGTAACCCGAATCAGCGAGAACGCGTCTAACGTTACAAAGAAGCCCGAAGCGGCCGAGGAAGTCGTAGGCGAGGCCGTCGGCCGCATTCAGCAGAGGTTCCCCCGGCGCGAGATCGCGGTGCGCGTCCCGGACGAATTTCTGGAGGTCCCCATGGACGGCACGCTCATCGTGCAGGTGCTCATCAACCTTCTGGAAAACGCCATAAAATACTCACCGGAAAATACGCCGGTGGAGGTGCGCCTGCAAAAAATCGGGGATTGGGCCGTATTTGAGGTGCTGGACAGCGGGAAGGGAATCCCCAAAGAGGATTTGCCATATCTGTTCACGGACAGCGCGCCCGGCGCAAACCGCAGCCCCGATTCCGCCAGGGGGATGGGCATCGGGCTTACTATATGCAGGACCATCGTCAAGGCCCACGGCGGCAAAATCGAGGCGGAAAACAGGCCGGGCGGCGGGGCGCTGTTCCGGTTCGCCCTTCCGCTGAAGGGAGGCGGATAATATGGAAAGAAATCCCTTGGTCCTGCTGGTGGAGGATGAGGAGATCATAGGCAATTTTATTGCGGCGGTGCTTACCTCCAATCAATATCAGATCGTCCGGGCGGCGACCGGAAAAGAGGGGCTCTCCATGGCCGCGTCCTGTTCCCCCGACATCGTCCTGCTGGATCTGGGATTGCCGGATATGGACGGCATCGAGGTCCTGAAAAAGATGCGGGAATGGTCGGGTGTGCCCGTCGTGGTGGTTTCGGCGCGCGGATACGAACGCGAAAAAGTCGAAGCGCTCGACCTGGGCGCGGACGACTATATCGTAAAACCTTTCGGGACCGCCGAACTGCTTGCCCGGATGCGGACCGCCATGCGGCACGGCCCCAAGGCGGACGGCGGGCGGACGGGGGACGAGAAAACGACCATCGGCGAGCTTGAGATCGATTACGGAAAGCGGACGGTATCCCTCTGTGGGGAAAAGGTGCATCTGACGCCCATCGAGTACAGGATACTGGTATTGCTCTCCCAAAACGCGGGCAAGGTGCTCACCCACGATTTCATTACCCGCGAGATATGGGGCGCCTATACGGACGAGAGCCACGCGCTGCGCGTCAATATGGCCAACATCCGCAGGAAGATCGAAAAAAATCCCGGCGCGCCGCAGTATATCCTTACGGAAATGGGCGTCGGATACCGCATGGTGGAAACGCTGCAGAGCGCCGAAAGCCGATGATGCCCATATATGAAATATTGTGTACGCTGAATGTATACCAAAAAGGTTGGTTATTATAATGGCAGGAGGATACAAAGCGTGTACAGCGTACGGGAGATAACGGATAAAGTATTCTGGGTGGGCGCGAACGACAGGCGGATCGAGCGGTTTGAAAACATGTTCCCGCTCACGAACGGCGTGGCCTACAACTCCTACCTGATACTGGACGAGAAAACGGCGATCCTCGATACGGTAGATTCCTCCGTGAGCGCGCAGTATCTGGAGAACGTGGCGCATGTGCTGAACGGGCGCAAGCTCGACTATCTGATCGTCAACCACATGGAGCCCGACCACTGCGCCAATATCGAGGAGCTGGTGCGCAGGTATCCCGATGTGCGCGTAGTGGGGAACAGGACGACGTTCCAGTTCTTTTCCCAATACTACAGCCTGGATATTACGGGGAACCGGCTGGAGGTGCAGGAAGGGCAGGAGCTTTCGCTGGGGGAAACGACGCTCCGGTTCTATATGGCGCCCATGGTGCATTGGCCAGAAGTCATGATGACCTACGAAACGACGCGCGGGCTGCTGTTTTCGGCGGACGCGTTCGGGGCGTTCGGGGCGCTTTCCGGCAACTTGTTTGCCGACGAACTGGATTTCGAGAACCTGTTCCTGGACGAAGCGCGGCGCTACTACGCCAATATCGTGGGCCGTTACGGGGTGCAGGTACAGGCGGCCTTACATAAGCTGCAGAGCGCGGATATCCGGATGATCTGCCCCCTGCACGGGCCGGTCTGGCGCAAAAATCTGCCGTACATTCTGGAGAAATACAACCGCTGGAGCCGCTATGCGCCGGAAAAGAAGGGCGTCGTGCTCTTTTACGCCTCCATGTACGGCAACACCGAGAACGCCATGGGGACGCTCTCTAACCTCTTGGGGCAGCGCGGCGTACGGGATATGCGCATGTACGACGTATCCAAGACCCACCCCTCCTACATCATAGCGGACGCGTGGAAATACAGCCACATGGTCATCGGCGCGCCGACCTACAACATGACGCTGTATTACGGGATGGATACGCTGCTGCGCGAGATGGCGACGCTGAACCTCAGGGACCGCAAAGCCGCCATTCTGGGCAATTATACCTGGGCGAGCGCGGCCGTCAAGGGCATCGAGCAGCGGCTTGCGGAAATGAAGAATATTGAGGTCTTAGGTGCGCTGGACATCCGCTCCTCGCTCAAGCCCGAATCCGAGGCGGCGCTCAAAACGCTGGCCGACACCGTCGCCGCATCCGTGCTGACGGTATGAAATAAGAGCGCTTCCCGCCGGCAAAACGGCGTGAACATAAAATCAATAAACAAAGGAGTCATATAGATATGTTTCAGCAGATTGAACTAAAGTACGATTTTAAGGCGCTTGAGCCCTATATCGACGAGCTCACCATGATCACGCATTACACCAAGCACCATGCGGCGTATACGAACAACCTCAACGCCGCGCTGGAAAAGGCCCCCGCGCTAGCGGGCAAGAGCATCGGGCAGATCCTCACGAACCTCGGGGCGGTATCCGACGACGCCGTGCGCACCGCGGTGCGGAACAACGGCGGCGGCTTTTACAACCACAACCTGTATTTTTCCACGATGTCCCCCAAGGGGGGCGGCGGCCCGGAGGGCGCACTCCTGAAGCGGATCGAAGCCGATTACGGCAGCGCGGACGCCCTGCGCGACAAGGTATCCGCAGCCGCCCTCGGGCGCTTTGGCTCGGGCTGGGCATGGCTGGAAACGGACGCCGCGGGCAAGCTGTATGTAAGCTCCACGCCCAACCAGGACAACCCCCTTACGGACGGCAGCGGGCATACGCCCATACTGGGCATCGACGTCTGGGAGCACGCGTATTACCTCAAATACAAGAACCTGCGCGCCGATTACGTCAAGGCGTTCTGGAACGTCGTGGACTGGGCGGCGGTCGCGCGGCTGTACGAAGCGGCCCGCGGATAAACCTGAGATAAGAATCCTTCCATAGAAAGGCGCCATGCAAAGATCCGCATGGCGCCTTTTTGCGTTATCCATCCCCGGCCGCTCACCCCACGTTTTGCGCCCTGGCATCCTCATAAAGCCCGGCGGCGCGCTCCCAGTCCACCACATGGAACCAATCGTCGATATAGTCCGCCCGCTGGTTATAATGCTTCAGATAGTACGCGTGTTCCCAGACGTCGATACCCAAAATCGGATACAGATTTTGCGCGAGGGGCGTATCCTGGTTCGCGGACGTAACGATGCTGAGCTTCCCGTCCTGATCCGCGGCCAGCCACGCGTACCCGGAGCCGAAGACGGACAGCGCGCTGTTTTTGAAGCGATCGTAAAACCGGTCAAAGGAGCCGAATTCGTCCATGATCGCCCCGTATAACGCCCCGGCATACGCCCGGGTTTCGGAATTGGACATGCCGTTGAAATAGAAGATATGGTTGTAAACGCCGCCGCCGTTGTTCCGGACGGATTGCCGGATAGCCGCCGGCAGTCCGTCGGGATCGCTGATCAGCTCTTCCAGGGACCAGGTTTGCAGTTCCGGATAATCCTTAAGCGTGTTGTTGAGGTTATCCACATAGGTTTGCAGATGCCGGTCGTGATGCAGATGCATCGTCTTGGTATCGATAAAGGGTTCCAGCGCGTCGTACGCGTACGGCAGCGGCGGATTCACAAATGGATACCGCTCGTTCATGGCATGCCCTCCCATCCGCTTTTGCCATAGTATATTCGGGCGGCGGCAATAGATGATAGGCGCGAATACGTCCGGAGGAAACGGGCGCACCGGCGTGCCTTAGCGTCTCCCTCCCTTCCGGGCGCCGCGGAAGAAACAGGTCAGTTACTGTCTGCATATTATACCTATACAGGTGAATGCTGCCGGAGTCCGCGTGACGCGAACGCCTGAAACACATGCCCCGTCACAAGCCGCCGGCAGCAATACGGACAAAGGAGGAAGATGCCTTGAAAGACAACGAGCTTGATTTTGCGGCCGACACCGGTCTCCAATGGGCACGGCCGCTTCATAAGCTGAAAAGGCTGGATACCATCGTCATACACCACAGCGCCAGCGATGGGAGCACGATACAGAGCATCCATACATACCATCTGAGCGAGGGGCACGCCGGCTGCGACTATAACTATGTGATCTCCCCCGACGGGACCGTCTACAAAGGCCGCGGGCTCATTTACGAGGGCGGCCACGTCAGCAACGAGAAAAGCGACGGTCTGAACGAGCACAGCTGCGGAATCTGCATCACGGGGGCCATCCACAGGCACGCTCCCACCGCCGCGCAGACGGCGTCCGCAACGCGGCTCATCACCGCGATCCTCGAGCTCAACGGGCAAACGGTGGACGGCGTCGCCATCAACGTGACGACCCTGTACGCGCACCGGGAGGTGCCGTACTACGTCAAGGGCAAGCTGACCGGCGGCGCATACCCGACGGTGTGCCCGGGGCAGTACATGCCCATGGACACGTTCAAGGCGCTGTTCGCGGGCGGCGGACCCGCGCCCCGGCCCGCGGCGGGCTACCCGGCGACGTACGCGTACGCCGGGGCCACGGGCGTCAACGTGCGCAGCGGGCCGGGGACGAACCACGGCGTGGTGGGCAAGCTGTCCGCCGGAGAGCGGTGCATCGTGCTTTCGGACGCGGACGGATGGGCGCGGGTGATCCTGCTTAGCCAAAAGCCCATTCTCACAGGCTGGTGCATCGACACCTACCTGGCGGAGCGCGACGAGAGCGATCCGCCCGCGCTGTATCTCTACAAGGGGAACTCTTATGTCAACCTGCGCAGCGGCCCAGGCACCCAGTACGGCAGCATTGGTAAGGTAAACGCTGGCGACGAGGTAGCCGCCCTGCGGATCGCCGACGGTTGGGCCGAGGTCATCAAATACAACGATACGCCCGTCCTTAGGGGCTGGTGTGTCGATACCTACTTGCGGAGGGCGCAGGCATGACAATCAATATACAGGTACTGGCCGGATGGATCACCGCTTTGAGCGTAATCGGAGGCGTGATCTTCTCGGCGGTAAAATTTCTTCAAAAAATCAATTGTATGGACAAAAAGCTTGACGATATCATGATCGAGCAGCGGCACATCGCAAAAGGAACGCTCGCGTCCCTGAAAGGTCTTAAGGAGCAGGGGTCCAACGGCCCCGTTGCGGAGGCGCTGGAGGAGCTGGAGAACCACATCTTCGAGCAGGCCCATAAATAAAAAAGGATGCCAGACACAGGCCGACGCCCGGAATGCGGGCGCCGCCGGTCTGGCGTCTTCATAGAGGCCGGGGGTGCCGTTGGGCGCGGAAGCGAAAACGGCATCCCCGTTGATTGTCCGGCGGAATAGCAGGCCAATCCCTGCCGCACACCGGCCTTTATGCTATACTGATAAATGAGGATGGGATGTCTTTGAGCGGAGGAGGATGCCGGTGGAACGGCTCATAAAAAACCGCCCCGTTTGCGCGCTAATGGGCATGCTTGCCGCCGTCTACGTGTTTTATCTGACGGCGGATCTTTTCTTCGCCGGTTTGCGGCCGTTCTCGGCGATAGCAAAATACCTGGGCGTCCTCCTTTGCCTCGCCCTCGCCCTGCTCCTGAGCCGCGGCGCCCGGAACAAGCTCGACGCCGAGCTGCTCGTTTTCGCCCTGTTCCTCACCTGCGCTGCCGATCTGTTTCTTCTCCTGCTGGACCGGCCCGTTCCCGGCCTAATCGTCTTCTGCGCCGTGCATCTTACATATATACGGCGCTACCGCCCGGCCGTCTTCCGGCCTGCCGCTGCGGTCACGTTTCTGCTGCTGGCGGGATGCCTTGCGGGGGAACTTCTGATCCCCGGTTTTCCCATAAAATACGCGCTGTCCTGCGTGTACGGCGCGTTTATCGTGACCGCCGCCGTCTGCGGATGCGCATCCGCGCTGCCGCGGACCAACCGCCGCCTGGTCAATGCCGGCATGGCGCTGTTTCTGTTGTGCGATATCCATGTCGCCCTGTTCAACGCCCTGCCGGCGAGTCATCCTTACTATCCCTTCGCGGCGTTTCTGATGTGGCTTTTCTATCTGCCCGCCCAGGTTTGCCTGGCGCTGAGCGGGTATGACTATGCGGAGTGATTTAGGCGAAAAATTCGGGGAGGAACTGTTATGGTAGGACAATATCCGATCACATGGCTCCTGACGGTATACCGCAAGCGCATACGCCCGACGGTCTGAAAAAGAACGCGATCATCTTCATCGTCCCCGTGTCCTGCGGCTCTACGATATCGTTATCGCGTTCGCCTGGGGCTGTCGGCGGTCTATGTCCCGGCGGTCGTCTGCTCCGTTCTCCATTTCGCGTATCTCTTCTATATTATTTTTAGAAAAGCGAAAAAGGCGTGACGGGGAATGCGCAATGATGAGCTTCCAAAGAGCGAAAGCCGTTGCTCCTGTATGGAGCAGCGGCTGTTAAAATAAACCGTTCATCTAAGTTACTATATAATCTCCCACAATCAAAGATGTTACTTGGGGCGGCCCGCAAAAAGTTGGTAGTGAGCAAATCGGCGTTAGAGCCTACGTTTGCAAGGGCTCCACCGATGCGAACGTGACTTTTTGCGGAAAAGGCGGAGCGACGGAGCGTGTGAGAGATGCTTTTTCATTAGAAAAAGCGTCGCGAACTTAGCGAAGTCCGCGACGCCGTGGCGGAGAAGGAGGGATTTGAACCCTCGCACCGGTTACCCCAGTCTACTCCCTTAGCAGGGGCGGCGTCTTAGGCGTGTTTTGGGACAGATTCCGCATCCTGTTGGTTATTTGTGAGCAATAGAACGCTTGCTATTTTCTCCGCAGCTTCTATTTTCGTTTCCCTGTCGATCTTTGTATAGCGCTTCGTGGTTTTATAGTTCGTGTGCCGGTTCATTTCCTGCTGAACCGCGGCCTGAACCTCCTTCTTCGCGAGCATAGTTGAATAGGTGTGGCGGCAGGAATGCGGCTTGAGCGGCCGTGCGCCCGCCCTGATGCACATGAGGTCAAACTCCTTGCGGAAAACGTACTCGCTCATTTCGAGCAGCATCTTTTCCCCGGCCAGTTTTCTTATTACACCTTCCAGGAAGGCGGGGAATACAATTTCTGTTTCCTTGCGCTTTTTTGTCTTTCTTCCCCCGCGCATATAATGCTCTTCAAAATTTATCTTCTCGGTCTGCTGCGATTCCAGTTCGCCAATGCTCAACCCTGTAAACATCATAATTATAGCGTACCCGGTGAAGTCGTTCCCGGCCTGGTAGTCCTGCCATAGCTTAATAATCTCATCTACGCTGAACGGCTCTATTTCTTCCTCGATTAGCTCGGGCAAATCAATGCTCAGCGCGTAATTCCTATCAAAAATTTCGTTCTTGATAGCGTGCTTCGCCATGAGGGATATGAGGTTTTTCATGTCCTTGCGGGTGTAATAACTGCCCGCCGCCGCATTTACCGCGTCCTGCATGTCCCTTGGCAGAATGTCAACCCATCTTTTTTCATAAAGCGGTTCGCACCGCTTGTATGCCGTGTTCAAGGCGATCTTTCTGGAATCGCTCATATTTTCATAGGCAAGGGGCTGCCATTCGTCATGCAGCTCTGCGAACGTTATATCTTGATTTTTATAGCGAACCTCGAATTTCTTTTTTAGTTCAGGCAAATAGTCGAGGGCGTCCTTCTTGAGCTTAAATCCTCCCTTTGACTTGGATTTCTTCCTCCCTTTCTTGTATTTGACGATCATTGCGGTATAGGTTTTCCCGCGCTTAAAAACCGTCCCCTCCCCATTCCCCCGCTGCTTCGGCTTGCGCATCGTAGGGGCCTGAGACGCCCCGCACCAATTGCAGAAGGCGCTCCCTTCCTCTATTTCCTTTTTGCATTTCAAGCAGATCATATCTTTTTTCACCAGCATTTTGAGCAAGCGGTATATCCCCTCGCAATGGCCTTATCCAATTCAATGGGTATCCGGCTCTTGCTCAGGTACTGGCATCCGTCGCGGTGGTACTTCTTACCAGTATCCGTAATATACACGGTCTGGCTCTTCGGGGCCTCAACGGCAGGCGCGGGCGCGGGCTTGGGTGTCGGTCTTGCTGTTGGAATTGCCGTTACTACGGGCTTAGGCGCGGGTTTCGCGGTCGGTTTTTGTGAGGGGGTAAGGGTCGGTTCGGCGGCTTCGGATTGCTCAAACAGCCCTTGTACTTTTCCCTCAATCGTTTCTGATTCTGGCGTAGCCGAGGCCGGTCCTTCGGTAGGGCGAGTGTCAGACAGCCCGTCCGAATACCCCTGACGGTAGCCCTGCTGATATATAGCATTTACGTCCGGGGTGCTTGTGCTTGCGGCGGGCGGAGCCGAGCAGCCCGCCAACAGCAACACGATCAGTACGATTGCGGATAGCTTCTTCATTTGTAATGCCCTCCTGTTATCAGACTATAAAAAGATGGACACTTCCATTGTTTGATCGGCAATCATTATTACCACAGAACAAAGTGTGCACTTGATAGAATTTCCCTTTTCCTGCTGGTACGCATTCATTACGCTGGCCAGCATCTCTTGCGCCTCTTCGTCGCTCACAATGTTTTTGCTTCTAAGCGCTCCAATCAAGCTTTTTGTGGAATTATTAAGCTTGGCGATGATTTTTGGCTTAAGCTCGGCAACGGCCCTCGCGTTTACTCCGTGCTTTTCCGCGTAACCCTTTGGCATCGTATCGTAATACTGCTTTTCTGCATTGGCCTCGGCCAGGTCGTACGAGAATTTAACCGCTGATACAATGTCCTCGTTTACCGTTGCCTCGAACGGCAATCCGCTAAATGTAGTGGCGCGTACGATATCACCCTTCGTAGAATAATGCGCACAGGACAGATAAGAGAGCATTTCGTCTATTGCGATTGTGGTCTTTTCGGGAATAGGTGTTTGCGCCGCGTTCGCTTCTAACGACAAAGTCGGGTCGCTTTCCCGGCCTTCTTTTGCATGGCGATACCCCACAATGTATCCATCTTCCCAAATATCCCCCTCCGATTCCTCCTCCTTTTCGGTCGCAGAATTATATCCTTCTTCCCATCCGGAATCATACCCCTTTTGATACGCCTGATCATACTCGCTTTGCCCAATGGGGCTACAGGCCGTCAGAAAAAACACGCAGAGCAATAGTAACGCAATAATACGCATCGGACCGGCCTCCTAACTTCTGAAATCTATATGCATTTGCGCCTGATGCATCCTATACTCAACCAGCTCGCCACTTAATCCAAGCGCTGCGGCAATGTCGGGAAGCGGCATGTTGATATATTCCGCAAATCGGTCATCGGGCAGAATTAGGTCTAGGGCAAAGTGGTCGGCCTCCGTTTCGTATTTTGCCCTTACAAATCGGGTTTTGCTTTCAAGAAACCCCGTGTTTATCCCCCCGTGGAGAATCGAATGCCCCAGTTCATGGGCGCATACAAAATCCCGTTCAAATCCTTCAAGCCGTGGGTCTATAAAGAGGAAATATTGCTTTTTCGCGAGCAGGCAAAGTCCACGCACGTCAGCGAGTTCCCGCTCGACAACGGTACGGTTAAGAGACCGCGCAAGCTCAAACGGATCGCGCGTAAGGAATTGAGACGCCAATTTGTCGGCAACATTCCTTTGGCTCATGGAGTTACCTCCATATAGGTTTTGTATCTATCTTATCAAATTATCTATGCGTTTTATTGGACAATGACGTGTTATTGGTCTTTGCTCTTTTTGTATTTCTTGGGCGTGTACTTCTCTTTATTCTTAACCTTAGCGATTTCAAGCCCCATCTGTATGGCGCTCAGTATGGAATCTGCGGCCTCCGGCGAAAGCGGCTCGCCGTCAAACATCAATCCCTCATTCGTCATTATCTTTTCTCGAAATTCCTCCATGGATTTTGCAATATCTCGCTGGTCACGAGAATTAAATTTTATTTCTGCATCAGCATCAGATATAAAGGTGCTTACATCTACGCCTAATACGCTCGCAATGGATTTAAGCGTATCGAGGCTCGGATTATATCGGTCTCCCTCAAGGTCGCCAAGGTAAGACCTGGAAATGTTCGCACGACTTGCAAGCTGCTCCTGGGTTAGATTGCGTTCATTGCGCGCCTTCTTTATTTTTTCCCCAATACTCATAATAATCTCCTAAAATGTCGGTATATCCGACATCCATATAATAACAAAGCTTATTTAAAAAATCTACAAAAATATGCTTGACTTTATGACGGAAATACCATACAATAATTTTGACGGAAATACAAGTGATTGGTGGTGATACGATGCCCCGGAATATCGGCAAAAAAATTGCAGAAGCCCGGATGTCCGCTGGCTATACGCAACAGAGATTGTCTGAAATAACAGGCGTATCCAGGAGCTATATTTGCGATATCGAGAATGGAAGATATAACCCTTCTCTTAATACTCTCATGCAACTCAGTTCTGCAATGAATATTGACTATAATTTTTTGCTTAAAGAGACGGAAATACAAGTGATTCCTTCGAACGGAGGACAAGCCATATGAAGACCCTTGCTGAAATTGAGGCCAGCGAGCAGGAGTTTCTTCTGCCTGACGAGGTAGCTCCATTCTTGGGCGTGAACCCTCAGTGCCTGCGTTCACAGGCCCAGGATGATGCGGACAAGCTCGGTTTCCCTGTCGTGATAGTCGGTACCCGCATCCGCATCCCGCGCCGGGCATTTCTGCACTTCTTGCGGTACGGCAGGACATATCTGCCGGAGGTAGCCGAATGATGGCCTATGCCTGGTTCCTCACCTTCCCCGTCCTGCTTCTACTGGTGATGGACCTGGACAAGGTTCCGGCGTTTCGCCGCTGGGAAGCCCGCATGATAGAGCGCATTACACGATAGGAGGCACACGATGGACGTACGGTCAAACCGGCTGCGGGCGCAGATGCAGGTCAAGGACGTCGTTACGGCCGTCAATCTGGCCGGGTTCCCCAAGTACGACAAGTTTTTGAACAGCAAGGTCGAGAACCCGGCATACGGGGTGCGGCTGGTGCCCAAGGCGGAACAGGCGGTCGGCGCTATCTTCGCTTCACATGGCATCAGGACGGGCGACCGGCACACCAAGCGCCTTATCCCCTATCGGGTGGACGCAGAGCTGTACGGGCGGTTGCAACAGGCCCAGGAGACGCTTGGATGCGACACCATGCAGGATACGGTGGACAGGCTCGTCAATTTGGGGCTTGAGGCCCTTGAAAAGGAGGAATAAAGGATGTTTGACACTGCGAAAGCCGCCGCGAACGTAAGCGGCATGTTGCACGAGGCGCTGGTTGCGCTGGACGAGAAGGAGAATCTTATTACGGCGCTGTCCCTGAGAAACGAGGAGCTGCGGAAGGAGAACGAGGACTATCGCCGCCGTTATGCGGATTCGCGCAACGCCCCGAGCGTATGCTATCCGGGCCCGTACATCCATCCCGTCGATGCCCCCGGCGTCCCGAATGTCAGCGTCGAGGCGTAACCGTGGGCGAGATCATCTACGCCTCACGCGAGGAGTGGCTTGCGGCGCGGAATGATGGTATCGGGGCATCGGAGGCGGCGGCCGTACTCGGCATATCCCCATTCCGTAACAACGCCGACCTCTGGCGAGAGAAGCGCGGTCTGCTGGTGCCCGAGGACATATCGGACAGGCCCGCCGTCAAGTACGGTACGCTGGCCGAGGCCCCGCTCCGCGAACTGTTCGCACTGGACTTCCCGCAATACGGGGTTGAGTACACGCCGTACAAGGTCTACACGCACGACAAATACCCGCAACTCCGTGCCACGTTGGACGGCGAACTCTTGGAAATGGATGATAGCGCCCCACTACGGTTGATAAAGCGCCGGGGCGTGCTGGAGATCAAAACCACAGAGATTCGGCGAGCAAGTCAGTGGGCCGAATGGAAGGACAAGGTGCCCGATCACTATTACGCGCAGCTTTGCCATCAACTCTTGGTCACCGGGTGGGGCTTCGCGGTGCTCAAGGCCCAGATCAAATACGACGGCGGAATCACGACACGTCATTATACCTACGAGCGGGCCGAAATGGAGACCGATATCGTGTACCTGCTCCATCAGGAGCTTGCACTTTGGGATTGTGTGCGGACAGGGCGGGAGCCGCCGCGCATTCTCCCCGCGATTTAGTTAAAAGGAGGACGTTATGGAATTTGAATTAAAAACCGACCTGTCGCAGGGGTTACAGGTTATTGATTTTAACTACGATGCGATCAAGGCCGACCTGGCCGAGCGCCTCTCTACGTACGGCGGGCTGCGTATCATAGCGGACGCCGATGCTCTCAAAGGCGCGAAAGCTGACCGGGCGCGTCTGAACAAGTTGGCTGATGCCCTCAAGGAGAGCAAGCTCACGGTCAAGCGCGATTACATGCGCCCCTACGAGGCGTTTGAGGCCAAGGCTACAGAAATCATCAACATGGTTGCCAAGGTATCGGCTGGCATCGACGAGAGCGTCAAAGCATACGAGGCCGGGGAAAGGGACGAGAAGCGCGCGAAAATCCAGCAGTTCTTTTCCCTTGCCGTGGGCGATCTCGCGGACGTGCTCCCGTTCGACCGGCTGTTCAACGCCCGCTGGTTGAACGCCACTTACAAGATGGCCGACATCGAGGCCGAAATCTCCAATACCCTCATCAATCTCCGCAACAATATTCAGGTTGTGCGGGATCTCAAGACGCCGTATGAGCAGGAGATTACGGGCGTCCTGCTTGAAACCCTAAACCTGGGAGAGGCGCTGGCTCGCAAGGCGAAGCTGGAGCGTCAGGCCGAGGCGATGGCGTCCGTGCGGCGGCCGGTTGTGACGAGCCTTGACACGCAGGAGACGTTTATAGGCGATTCGGGTGTGCGCGACCCCATTAACGCGGTGCCGTTGGGCATGCCGGTTGAGGCCGCAGCGCCTGCGCCCGGCCCCGGAGAACGGGAACGGATCGAGTTCTACGTATTGGTCACCCCCGAACAGAAACGGGCCATGCGCGAGTTTTTGAAGTCCAACAACATCCCGTATGGGTTCATTCGGAAGGAGGAAAAAGCTTATGCCGAATAACAGTCTCACGCCGCAGTCTAAACAGCCGAAATTCTCCGTTGCCATCCAAACGGATGCTTATAAGCAGCTCATCAACAATACTCTCCAGGACCCAAAGCGGGTTGCGCGTTTCGTCGCCTCCATTTCAAGCGCCGTTGCGGTCAACCCCACACTCCAGGAATGCGATGCCGGAACGATTCTCTCCGGCGCGCTGCTCGGGGAGGCTTTGAACCTCAGCCCCTCCCCGCAGCTCGGACAGTATAGCCTTGTTCCCTACAATGATACTAAGCGCGGTATGAAAGTCGCGCAGTTCCAAGTGGGGTACAAGGGCTACATCCAGCTTGCGATTAGGACGGGGCAGTACCGCGACCTTGACGCGATAGAGGTAAGGCAGGGTGAGTACAAGGGCCGTGACACCAGCACCGGGAAGCCTACGTTTGAGTTTTTTAACGACGATGATGTGCGCGATGGCTTGCCCGTCGTTGGCTATCTTGCCTACTTTGAATTGCTCAATGGGTACAAGAAGTCTGTCTATTTCAGCGAAAAAAAGATGCTCGCCCACGCCGACAGGTACAGCAAGGCTTTTAATCGCGACATTTTTGAAAAAATCGTAGAAGGCAAAATTCCCGCAAGCGAAATGTGGAAGTATTCCAGCCCGTGGTATGACGGGTTCGAGGGAATGGCACTAAAAACGGTAATCCGGCAGCTGATATCCAAGTGGGGCATTATGTCCATCGAAATGCAGGATGCAATAGAAAAGGATATGGGCGTGATCGGGGCGGACGGCAAGGTCCAGTTCGTAGACAACGAACCCCCGGCGCTTTCCGCGCCGCAGACTGCTCCGGCCGCGGAGGCACTTCCGGGCGCCTCGGAGGGTGATCCTTTCGCGGATTGACGGTTCTCCCGGTTGGGGGCGGTGATCGCACGAAGAGGTGACCGAGAGGAGGGGACGGTATGTTGACCGGGTATATACAGGGCTTCGACGGAAGTATGCTCCACGTCATCGTCCCCTTCTCGGATTCCGAACTGCTGGAGAGGCAGGAAATCACGGAGTGTGAGGTACATCTGCACGACGGGCGTTCCCTTTCCCCGAAACAGCGCAACAAGATTTTCGCCCTTGTGCAGGACATTACCGCCTATACCAGCGGGTATGACGCGAAGAAGGCCGCATTCAACGAGACCTTGCGCGCGATGCAACTCTGCTACGTCCTCGATCTGACGGACAGCGAGGCGGTACGCCGGGCGCTCACATACCATTATTGCGACCTGCAAGGCATCGACCTGTTTTCCCTCTCTGCGCGCGGGTCCGACGCGCTGGACATGAGCACGGCACGGGATTTTATCGACTGGCTCGTTGAGTTGTGCGTTGAAAACGGCATCCCCTGCCAGGACACCCTTCTCAACCGATGCGAGGATATCCAGCGCTACCTTTACGCCTGCGTTGCAAACCGGCGTTGCTGCCTGTGTGGGGCAAAAGCGGATATCCACGAGGTGGATAAGGTCGGTGCCGGGCGCAATCGTCGCAAAATCGCCCACTTGGGGCAGCGGGTGCAGCCGCTTTGCCGGAAGCACCACGGCGAGGAGGAGAACATCGGTCAGGCGGCATTCGACGCGCTGCACCATCTGGAGGCCGTTCGCTTGGATGAAACGCTATGCAAAAAGCTGGGGTGGAAGATATGAGCGAGCTCAAGCATTGCCGCGAATGCGAGTATTACAACCCGGACGACGAACATTTCGGGCGCTGCGAATATCCGGGAAAATTCGAGGACGTGCGCGCCTCCGGTGTCTGCAATAAGGGACGCGTCCATCTGGGCTACGGAATTATAAGCGCTACGGCGCAGAAAGGAAGTACATATGCCAAACGTTACCCCGCTCCAGGAGCTCGACAAGTTTATGGCCGGCGCCTTGCAGGAGCGCGTGGGCAAGGCTGTGAGTGAGATTGCCGCGAACATCTTCGACCCAAACACGGACGCCACCGCCACGCGCAAGGTCACAATCGAACTCACCCTTAAGCCCAGCAAAACCCGCACGGAGGCCGTCGTAACGACGGCGGTAACAACCAAGCTCGCCCCGCTTAGCAAGTTGGAAGCGGACGCACAGATCGGTATCGAGCAGAGCACTGGCGCGCTGGTGATCGTCGAGCGGACCAACGTCACGCCGGGACAGATCGACATTCAGGGCGAGACGCACACGCCCAACGTTGCAAGGTTCCCCGCGAAGGCCAACTAAATCAATTTGGAGGATGAAAGGGTATGTTGAAAGAAGCTATCGAGAAAATCGCCGCGCTGGCACTTGAGGGAACGGACCTAAAGTATTACACGCGCAAAAACGGGAGCATTGAGGTTTTCCAGGGGAAGGACCACTTCACCGATTCCAACCCGCTCCCCGGTTCGGCGCTGGAGTTCTCCGCGCTCACAGCGCTTGCGGACTATGTTAAATCTACGCTGGATAAGCCGTGGAGAGAAAAATGCAAGATGGTCATTGTGGATAGCCCTACAAGCGTTCGTCTCGCCAGCGAGGCTGACCCGGTAGATGCGCGGCGCTTCACGCTCGCCGCGGTCAAGCCGGTTCTCCCGGCGCCCCATCCGTTCGGTAAATTCATTTCTGGCGAAGATTTCATGATCTGCATTCAGTCCCGTTTCGTGCATGCCTATGACTACGATACAGTCGTTTCTTCTTGCGCCGGTATCAGGCGCAACGAGGGCGCGGAGTACAAAGACAGCGGCGTTACGCAGACGGTCACGGTGCAGTCCGGCCTTTCCCTTGCGGCCACAAAGCAGCTTCCTAACCCGGTAGTTCTCGCGCCATACCGGACGTTCCCGGAGGTCAGCCAGCCCGCAAGCGCGTTCACCCTGCGCGTGACAGACGGAAAGGACGCTGGCCCGTTGATCGGGCTGTGGGAGGCTGACGGCGGCGCGTGGCAGCTTGAGGCCATGCAGCGCATCCAGGCATGGCTCGCCGAGGCACTCGACGGGCAGGACATCACCATCTTAGCGTAATCATCAGATAAAGCGTAATCATCAGATAAAAAGAAGGAGGACAAAGAAGTGAATCAGAAGTACATCGTCAGGAGTGATCGGGCAGGGGTGTTCTACGGCGAGATCAAAGAGCGTAACGGGAGCGAAGTCGTTATGACGAATGTGCGCCGCCTGTGGTATTGGGCAGGGGCCGCATCCCTATCTCAGCTTGCCTTGGAAGGTACGAAAAACCCGCGCAGTTGCAAGTTCACCGTGACCGTTCCTGAAATCACCATCCTGGGGGTAATCGAAATCATACCTTGTGACAAGGAGGCCGTCAACAGTATTGAGGGGGTTCCCGTATGGAGAGCGTAATTGATAGGTTTTTAGGCTCCGGCTCCGGCTCCGGCTCCGGCTACGGCTCCGGCTCCGGCTACGGCTCCGGCTCCGGCGACGGCGACGGCTCCGGCTCCGGCTACGGCGACGGCTACGGCTCCGGCTACGGCTACGGCGACGGCTACGGCGACGGCTACGGCTACGGCTCCGGCTACGGCTACGGCTACGGCTTGAAAACTTTTAACGGCGATACCGTCCACGCGGTGGACGGTATCGCCACCCTCATATCCCATGTTAGGGGTAACGTGGCAAAAGGGAGCATCCTCAGGGACGATTTATCGCTTGAGCCTTGTTTTGTCGTAAAACAGGATAATCTTTTCGCCCACGGCGCGACGCTCCGCGAGGCGCAAGCGGCGCTGACCGAGAAGATCATCGAGACAATGGACCCTGACGAGAAAATCGCTCTTTTTATCGAGGAGTTTAAGCCTGATGTCAAATATCCCGCCCGGTCCTTTTACGATTGGCACCACAGGCTGACGGGTTCATGCGAACAGGGACGCAGTGCTTTTGCGCGAGACCACGGCATCAACGTTGGGGCCGATATGCTCACGGTGGATGAGTTTATACAACTCACCGAGAACGCGTACGGCGGGGAGATTATACGGCGGCTCAAGGCGGCGCTCGAACGGTAATTGATTTGCATATGGGGCGGTGAAAAACCGCCCCTTGATGGAGGCTTATGAACTATCTGCGTGAGATAGCAGCATTTTATGACTGGCTCGAAACAAACCAACTACCGACCTCCGCGATTGTGCTATGGCACGCTTTGATGCACGTAGCCAACCGCACCGGGTGGCAGGATAACTTTGCAGTAGCCGTGTCGGTGCTCGAAATCAAGACGGGCCTGTCCCGCAAGACGGTCTACGACGCACGCAATAAATTAAAACAGGCTTCCCGCATTACCTTTGAGGCGCGCCCCGGCAGCCAGTCTGCGGTTTACTCCATTATTCCGTTTGTGTGTGATAATTACACACAAAATGTTACACAAAGAGTTACACAACAGGTTACACAACCGGTGACAGAAATGGTGACACAATCGGTTACACAACAGGTTACACAACCGGTGACTATTAATAAACTAAACAAAACTAAACCTATAAACCCTCCTTCGGAGGGTAAGCGACCACGTTTCGTTCCGCCCACCGTCGAGGAGGTCGCGGCGTACTGCCGGGAGCGTGGCAACCGGGTTGACCCGCAACGCTTTGTTGATTTTTACTCCTCAAAAGGGTGGCTCGTGGGCAAGGCGCCGATGAAGGACTGGAAAGCGGCCGTTAGAAACTGGGAAGGGGGAAACCGAAATGGGAATGCGGCAGGTACTGGAGGGCCTCAGCCCGGAGGAAATAGCGCTCCGAGTGCTGGGAAAAAGCTCGATTTCAGCAAACCCCGAACCGACATACCAGTGCCCGAAGTGCAAAGATAGCGGCATGGTGGCCGTGGGGAGCGAGGACGGCATTGAGCGTATGGCCCCCTGCGAATGCGCGGAGCGTCTGCGAATGGAGCGGATTGTTGCAAAATCCGGGATTTCCGAGGCGTTCCGGGAGTGCACATTCGAAAAATTCAGGGCGTGGGACCCGCGCGTTGCACAGGCCCGAGGCGTTGCAGAGGCATACTCGTTGGCGTTTTCCGGGATCGAAAAAGACCGGCAGAACAGCCTCGCGCTAATCGGTGAGGTAGGCAGCGGGAAAACAATGCTCGGGGTCTGCGTGCTCAATGCCCTTACTGTCCGCGGGATCAGTGTACTCTACGCCCCGTACCGGGATATGGTGCTGGAGCTCAAGGGAAACGTCCTGGACGATTATGCTTACCAGCAGGCCCTTGAAAAGTACACGAGGCCGCGCGTGCTGTTTATCGACGACCTGTACAAGGGGCACACGGACAAGGATCCAAAGTACGTTTACGACGTCATAAACGCCCGGTACCTCGTCAAGCGGGCCGTAATCGTCACCAGCGAATATCAGGCCGATGCGCTGATGGAGATTGACGCCGCTGTGGGCAGCCGGATCATCGAAATGTGCCGCGATTACATCTACGAGCTCTGCGGCGGCGGGTTGAACTATCGGTTAAGGGGGCTGTAATCATGGGGTACCTACTTGCAATCGACCCCGGCTGCGCCGAAAGCGCCTACGTCTTACTTGACGGGTACCACGTCGCGGAGAGCGGCAAAGTGGAAAATGATCCGCTCTTGGAGGCTATCCCCACGATGGGCGTGGACGCCGCTGTGATCGAAATGGTTGAGAGCTACGGCATGGCTGTTGGCCGGGAAGTGTTCGAGACCTGCGTATGGATAGGCCGCTTCGCGCAGACGGCGCTTTTCGCAAAGGCGAAGCTGTACTACCTCCCCCGCCGCGAGGTGAAGCTCAACCTTTGCGGCAGTGCGCGGGCGAAGGGCAGTAACGTCCAGCGCGCGTTGATTGATCGGTTCGCCCAGCACGATTTCCGAACCGGCAAGGGCACAAAGAAGGCGCCGGATTTCTTCTACGGGTTCAAGGCCGACATTTGGGCGGCCTACGCCGTGGGCGTAACGTGGCTGGATAGGAGCGCCCCCAGCGGGCGGGAGGAGTAGCACGATGCTGACGCATCTATCGTTGTTTACCGGGATCGGCGGGCTGGATCGGGCGGCAGAAATGGCGGGCCTTACGACGGTGGGTCAATGCGAATGGGCGGATTACCCGACGCGCGTACTCGAAAAGCACTGGCCGGATGTGCCGAGGTGGAGAGATATACGGACGCTGACGGGAGAGGATTTCTATGCAAGAACAGGGCTACGAACAGTTGACGTTCTCAGTGGAGGGTTCCCCTGTCAACCGTTCTCCGTTGCCGGGCAGCGCCGAGGCAAGGAAGATGACCGCTATCTCTGGCCGGAAATGCTCCGAGTTATCCGAGAAATCAGGCCCGCTTGGATTGTTGGTGAAAATGTTGAAAATGCGGTCCGTATGGTCCTCGACGATATCATCGACGACCTGGAAGGAATCAACTACACCGCGCAAGCGTTTGTTGTATCGGCTTACTGCTCCGGTGCGTGGTACGACGGAAAAAGAATATTTATCGTGGCCGCGGCCAACGACGGGGGCGCCCCTGTGTGGCGGAACGCACAATTTCGAGCAAATGCGCGCGCTGACGGCGGCAGGGATCATTACGGACGAAGAGCGGCGGAACCTCACGCAAGGGAACGGCGGCAAGTCGAATCCCGCCCTTATGGAGTTCTTGATGGGGTTCCCAATCGGGTGGACAGAAACAACTGCTTAGGGAATGCAGTAAACCCATATCAGGCGTATCCATTTTTTCAGGCGATATCGGACTTAATGGACTGACCGCGCCGGGCGCGGGGAGGGGAAGTATGAGGGAAATTAAATTTAGGGGCAAGAGGCTGGACAACGGGGAGTGGGTGTACGGAGGCTATGCGTTTACTGCGGGAAGACACATTATTTTTGCCGAATACGAGGCAAAAGAGGTTGACCCCGCCACGGTCGGGCAGTATACGGGCCTGAAAGACAAGAACGGGCGGGAGATTTACGAGGGAGATATCGTCACAGGATGGTTTTCCGGGGAAAAGATTACCGGGCATATCGTCTACGGGAGTGACGCAACGTTTTTTATCGATCGGGACAGCTTGTACGGCATTGGATTAAACAACGCCGAGTACTGGCTAGGGGTCATCGGCACCATTCACGACGCGCTTTGAAGGAGGGGGAATAGCGTGAACGACCAGGAATGCAAGGCTTGTGGCTTTCCGAGCGGGTATCTCTACGTCGTTGAAAATACGGAGCCGCGTATCTTTTTGAACTTAAACGGCCGATACATCCAGATTTTTAACGAGGAATATCCGGGTTGGATAGATAATTTCCAGATAAACTACTGCCCGATGTGCGGCAGACGACTTGCGGAACAGGACGCGAAGGAGGAGGAATAGCGATGAGCGAAACACATTGCCCGTATTGTGGGGAGAAGTGGAAGGTTGAGCACACCATCCGCCTTAAATGCCCACAAATGGAATTTTACTGCGACAATCCGAACTGTCCAATCCAACCCAGTACGGGCGCGCTCTTACCAACTGCAGCAATCAGAGATAGGGACGCAATAGGCCCATTTGGAAAGGAGGCCCCTCATGAACATCGGTAAAGCCTGCGCGATATTTGCGCAAATCAACAGCGACAAATACGCGCCCACAGAAAAGGCGGAGGCCATACGGGACGTTTGGGAAATGCCCACCCATAACGGCGTTACCAAAGATGGCATGCTTGCGGTTATCAGGTATTTACTTGCGGAATACGACCGCCTGAACGATTTCGAGCAGACGCAATGCGCAAAGCTGCTCGAAAAGCTGGGCGAGGCGCAGGCAGAGATTGATCGGTGGAAGCAGAACGCTTTCCTTGCCCAGCAGGAAACCGGGTCGATCGTAGAGGACCTGGAGGAGATACGCGCCCAGCTCGCGGCCTCCCAGCGCAGGGAGCGGGCGACGCTGGACGGCGAGCTGACGGATACCCGCAACGGGCGGCGATCCCTGCGAGTATTGCGGCCATGAGGGGCCGTGCGATTTATGTAGTGTGCGAACCGCAGACGACCGGGACGAGGCGCTATTTGAGTATTGCGGCTCGCAGGAGGCCGGGAAAGGAGAGAAGGTATGAACTCAATCTCATTCGGGCAGGTAATTTCGCGCCTCAAATATGGGACGATGCTGACTATCAAGGAGGCGTATACAGGCAAGGAGCTATGGCATCGTACATGGCCGTGGCACGCATCTACAGATATTTTTGCATCAGACGTTTTACGCGCCGAGGTCAACATGTTTATCGTCGTTGATGGCGGCCTGCTGATCGAGGTCATTTTGCCGGACAGCAAGGCCACGCAGGCCGGGGAGGGCAAACGGGATGGCAATTGAGTGGACGCCGGGGCACCCGGAAGATTATGACTACTGGCCGGTAGGTGGCGATCCTAAAAACGGATTCTATCCAACCGAGAAAGGCGTTGGAACCTATTGCTGGAATGGCGAAAAAATAGTACCAAAGGAGGCCACTGATGGCAACTGAAATCGTAAAGGCGCTGCGGCGGATGGATAAGCCGGACATGGCTTATGGATATGACGGCGCCTACAAGTGGCATACCGAGGACATTGGGCGTGACGCCGCCGGCCTGATCGAGCAGCAGGCCAAGGAGCTTGATGCGCTGCGGGAGGCGGGGCGGTGGATACCCGTCGGGGAGGGGTTGCCAGAACCCCATGTGCGGGTGCTGATATATAAGAGCACAAAAACGCCGGGACGTAAGATACACTTTGGGTATTATGGATATTGCGGGCCAAATCAGGCGGGATGGAAAGACCAGTACGGGAATTATGCAAACGTCACCCACTGGATGCCACTTCCCGCCGCACCGGAACAGAAAGGAGAATGATATGCGGTATATTGATGCGGATGAGCTGTTGAAACATACAATCCCTGTGTATGGTGCATACGACGATTCGTGCGAGTTTGAAGCAGTGCCGGTCGGATATGTCAAGGGTGCCCCCACCGCCGACGTTGCGCCCGTGGCACGGGGGCGGTGGATCAATGATGACGGCATCCCCGGTCTGTACCGTTGCAGCGCGTGCGGCATTGTGGATCACCGGGAGCCAAAGCACCGCTATTGCCCCAGTTGTGGCGCCCGCATGGACGCGGAAGGGGGCGGACAGGCACATGCCGAAAGCAAAGCGTAAGTGTACGCATATGCCGTCGATCGGCGTCCGGTATGGGGCGTGCGAGACCTGCCGGCGCTGCGGCGGGAAATGCTACGCGCGGGAGAAGTACGACCGGAACACCGTTAAGCGGCGAGAGGGCAGTTGCAACCCCGCTCTCGCGGGCGGGAGCTACATCGGACGAGCAGTAGCCTACCGCAGAGATAGGCGCACCACGGGGCGTATAAATGGACTGGGAGCGGGGTGTCTGGATGCCGAATTATGAGGGAGAAAAATTGACCGTATGCCCGTTCTATGTACGGGAGGCCGATAAAAGCATATCCTGCGAGGGCGTGATCGACGGGACTGTCACAATGACGCGGTTCGCATCGACCGAGGTAAAAGTGCGGTTTCAGGAGGCAGCCTGTTTTCAGTACGGCAGCGAGAGGGTATGCCCAGTGGCAAAGCAACTCGCGACGCTGTATCTTCAAGGTGATAAAACGGGCCCCGAGTGACGGGGCCCGTTGTCGCTATGCCAGCCTGTCAAGCACCTCCACCGCCGCCGCCTGCATAGATGGCAGGTAATGATAGTATGTACCCAGCGTCATAGATAGGTTGCTGTGCCCGAGGCGCTCCTGCACAATCCGCGGATTGACACCAGCCGCCAGCAGCAATGTTGCGTGCGTATGACGTAAGATGTGGAACGACCTGTGCGGTATCCCGGCGGCCTTGCACGCTCCGGCCATGTACTTGGTCATGTACCAGGGCGACCGCGGGCCACCGTCCGGCGCGGGAAAGACCCACTCGCCCGCAGCGGCTTGCTGGCGTCGCCGCAGCATCTCCACCGTGGCCATGTCCAGCGCGATCACGCGGGCGGATTTACGCGTCTTCGGGGGGTGTACGTAGCGCTGCCTGGGTTCGTACGCACCGACCATACGCCGCACCATAAGCGTGGCGCCATCAAAGTCGAGGTCTGCCCACTTGAGACCATAGACCTCCCCGCGGCGCATCCCCGTGCGGTAAGCAAGCAGGATCATATCGGCCAGCCACGCCGGTCGCGCGGCGGCGATCAGCAGCTTGACCTCAGCAGCTGTAAAGACCCGTACCTCGCGGTAGGATATCGGCGGCAGGCGCACGTCGTCCATAGGGCTGCTGGGTATGTAGCCGTGTTTGGCCGCGTAAGATAGCGTCGGCCGGATGATCTTAAAGAGATTCTGCGCCATAGATGGCGACAGTCCGCCCCCTCGATAGTCCTTACCGAACAGTAGCGCGATAAAGTCTTGGAGGTCCCCCGAGGTGATCTGCGCCACATCCTTGCCGCCAAGGGCTGGCAGAATGTGTACGCGCATTTCTTCTTCCTTCTTGTGCTGCGTGATCGGGGCCAGGGTGATGCGGTATCCCCGCCACCATTCGGCCAGCAAGTCCTTATAAAACATGTTTTCCCCTTCCTTAGAATGAAAGAGGGTGGTATACTATCGATACCACCCTCTGCGGTGGGCGCGGTGGGTCCCGTTGTGCTTTGGCTGGTGCGCGGGGCCTACCTTTGTACAAGCGCCTGGATGATTTCGTCCACGTCGGCCCCGGTATCGGGATCGTACCCGGCGCCGTTGGCGTTGCAGGCGGCTAACCGCTTGCGCAGATCGTCGGGCCTTGTGGTGGTGCCGCGGTAGTAGGTGGTCGTCTCGCCCGTATACGCCAAGTGGTTTTCGTGGTGTACGTGTGTGTAGACACTGCCGTCCGGCATCAGCCAGGTTTCGACGCTTCCCGCGTATGCATCCTGATACGGTCCCGCGCCGTACACATCATACTCGTGGATTTTTTCGCCTGTCCTTTTGATATCTTCGTACTTCATGGCCTTTTCCTTTCTCCCCACCTTTAGCCGGGCGGGGGGCGGCTGATTGTTGTGTCTTACCACTTAACGCCCGGTATAACCTCGGACGGCACGATGGGCACCAGCGTATCGTCCGGCATGCATACCACAAACTTGCCGTATGCAGCCGCGTATGCGGCCCCATGGGCGGTCTCGGCGACTGCCTCGCGGTCACACAGGATCACTACCATATCCATGTTGTCCGTCGTCTTTGTGCAACCCCGCAGGGCGATATGGTGATACTTGGGGTTGATGTAAAACTGGTCGTCCGGCAAGTCAAAGCGGATTGTGTAGTAGCGCTCGCCCGGGTCCCATGTTTTGTACTCGGTGTATTCGGCCGGTCTCGGGGCGCGCTTTCCGGACAGGTCATCTACGATGCGGGCGACAAAGCGGCGCTTGGACAGATCGCTTAGCGCGTGCGGGGATGAGGTTGTGGGCGGTGCGTCCAGTATGGCTACCTCGATATACTCTGTGTGCTTTAACATTTTTTGTTCTCCTTTCTTTTCTCCCGGTCTTTCGCCCGCCCGGGAGGGCTTTGTTCTGCTTTTGCTTACCGTTTTATCACTTTTTACGTACTAAGTATATCATATGATGTACCAGTGTCAATAGCAATTTTTTATTATTTCATAGTTTTTTTCGTGTTGATTTTGTACTAAGTATATTATATAATGGATTTGCGGGAGGTAAGCGCGTATGATTAGATACTATAAGCTGTTTGATCTGCTTGAGCGCCGCGGCCTAAAAAGGATGGATATGGTGACGTGCGCGGGCTTGGGGCGACCTACTATGACCCGGATCAACAAAGGCCAAGGCGTCAGTACGGACAGCATAGACCGCCTATGCGCCTGGCTGGGCGTGCAACCCGGAGACATTATGGAATATTTACCGGATCAACCTATTGACAAGCCGCCGTAATCTGGTATTATATAGGTGTCGTGTAAGCGTGGATTGAAATTATTCGCAAAAAGGCCAAAAGTAAAGCTACCAGTCGCTCCTCGCACAGGAGCGTAGATTGAAATATCCTCTTTACCCATAGATGACGCAGAGCAGGGTCGCCCCCACGTAGGGGCGCGGATTGAAATTATAAGTCCCTAGACGTTCCCCGCAAGTCATTACCCCGGCTCCTTAAGGTTTTACGAGAAATGGTCCTTTGGCTTAAGAGCTCTTTGCCACATTGGCAACGGAGCTCTTTTTTGTTGCGCGCAGAACTGGGGGGCGTGTTGCAACGCAACGCGCTATCCTTTTGGCATGGACGACAGGGCAGGCAAGGCACGGGCGAGCTACGAACAAGGCAAGCCAATGCAGCAAATTGCAAAGGATTTGGGAGTTTCCCCGGCTACCGTCCGCTCGTGGAAGTTGCGGTATAAATGGGGCGAGCCTCCCGTGCCTGCAACGCCCCGCCCAAAGGGAAAGCGCAACGCACATCCTCCGACGCAACGCAACGCGCGCCCAGTGTCGTCTGAAACGGCGCATAAGCTGGCGCAGGCCGTGGCCGGGTGCGAGCTTACCGAGAAAGAAAAGCTGTTTTGCCTGTACTATGTGACCACCTTTAATGCCGCGCAGTCCTATGCCCGTGCCTATGACTGCGCATACTCCACGGCCATGAGTAGCGGCAGGCTGATGCTGCAACGCCCGCACGTACGCACCGAAGTGCAACGCCTGCGGGAAATCCGCTTCCAGGAGACGCTTGCAACGGTGAACGATCTGGTGGACCTGCACATGCGCATTGCCTTTGCCGACCTAGGGGCATACGTCGAGTTCGGACGCAAGACCGTGGAGGTAATGGGCGCATTCGGGCCTCTAAAGGACAAGCAGACCGGCGAGCCGGTGACGAAGGAGATTAACGACGTGCGATTCCTGGAGAGCGCCTGCGCGGATACGCAGCTCCTTGCAGCCGTCAAGGTAGGACGGGATGGCGCGTCGATCTCCCTGCGCGACCAAGAAAAGAGCATGGCATTCCTTGAGCGGTTCTTTTCTGCCAATCCCATGGACAAGCACCGCAGGGAGTACGACAACAAGCGCCTGGAGTTGGAGGCCCGCGCGGTGGCCGCAAAGGAAAAGGACGTTGGCATGGGCGATGATGACGAAAGCACCGGCGTCGTGGTACTGCCAGACGTCGCGCTGATAGATGATGCGGTCAACCCGCAGAAGGAGGACTTACAAGACGGAAGCGAACATGAGCGCCAAGGAGAATGACGTGCTTTCGCGGTACGACATGCATGTGGAGGGCAACAAGGTCTCGTTCACGCCCAAAGCCCCGCGCGCGGACGGGATGAAGCTGTTCGGGAACTGGGTGGGGTTCAGCTATAATCCCAGTCAGGAAACGATTCAGGAAGCTAAGAAGCTGCTCTTTAAGTCTCTGGAGGACGCCATCATGAACGGCGACTTCATATTCTGCGACAATTCATCCAAGTTTGAGGGGATTGATCCGGTTGTTGAAGAGCTGTCCCCTCCTACAAGGTACACGCTGGGCCTAAAGATAGGGACATTCGCAAAAGCGCCTATCCCTGGAAGCCTGGAAGAGGGGACAGGCCCCGATCCTCTCGCCATATACGAGTAGCGCAGCATGCAGCCCGGCGTTGGCGACAGGTTCATGGGACCGGCCGGGGCCATATGGACGGTCGATAGTATCAACCTGAAGCGCGGCACCGTTTATGTGTGGGTGCGCAAGGGCGATACCGTGGTGCGAGCGAAGGTGTTCATGGAAGCTTTTGCGTCAGGGATGCTCAAAAAGATAAGGTGAAAGGCAGGTACACACATGGAAAAGGCAATGTTATCCCAGCCGATGGCCGGGAAAACGCAGGAGGAAATCGTTGCTACCAGGGAAAAGGCGATGCAGACCCTTTCCGAATCGGGTTACGAGGTCGTGAACACGCTGTTTACGGATGAGTGGTATTCGCACGAGCAGATGGAGGCCCGGGGCGTCGTGCAGGTTCCGCTTTGCTTCCTAGCGAAATCCCTCGAAAGCATGAGCCTGTGCCATGCTGCGTTTTTCTGCAAGGGCTGGGAAAAGGCACGCGGCTGCCGTATAGAGCATGATGCGGCCGTAGCTTACGGCCTCAAAGTTCTTTACGAGGAGCAGGAATGAGCGCAGCCGCCCTTGCCGTAGCCCCTAAGCGCATCGTCTGGCAGCCCCAGCCGAAGCAGGCCGCATTTCTCGCCCGGCCTGAATACGAGGGGCTGTACGGCGGCGCTGCTGGTGGCGGCAAGAGCGACGCGCTCCTCGCTGAGGCCCTGCGGCAAGTACACATTCCGTGGTACCGGGCGATCATTTTCCGCAGGACCTTCCCCGATTTGGCAGACCTGATAGACCGTTCCCTTGAGATTTATCCGTTTGCATTTCCGCGTGCGAAGTATAACGGGGCGGGCCATTTCTGGCTGTTTCCATCGGGCGCCAAGATTTACTTCGGCTCAATGCCTCATGACGCGGATCGATTCCGGTACCGCGGACGTCAGTTCGACTTCATCGGCTTCGACGAGCTCACCCTGTTTTCATGGGAGCAATATTCTTACATGTTTAGCCGCAATCGCGCCAAGGGGCCAAACACGCGCGTTTACATCCGCTCTACGACCAACCCCGGAGGCATCGGGCACGGCTGGGTCAAGGACAGGTTTGTCACGGCCGCACCACCTATGACGCCGATTAAGACCGAGTACGAGATCATCCGGCCGGATGGTTCACGGCAGAAGATCGTGCGATATCGGGTATTCGTGCCCGCCACGGTCTTTGACAACAAGATGTTGCTGACCAACGATCCCATGTACCTCGCGCGCCTCGCCATGATGCCAGCCGCATACCGCGACGCGCTGCTGTACGGTTCGTGGGATAGCTTCGAGGGACAGTGCTTCCGGGAGTGGACAAACGATCCCGCGCACTACGATGACCAGCTCCACACGCACGTCATCAAGCCATTCCCCATTCCTAAGCATTGGCCGGTGTACCGGTCGCTGGACTGGGGTTACTCCAAGCCGTATTCGGTCGGGTGGTACACGATGGACGAGGACGGGCGGGCATATCGCATCGCGGAGATGTACGGGTGCACGGGGGAGCCAAATGTTGGCGTGCAGCAGCACCCCTCCCAAGTGGCTGCGGCGATTGCCGGGATGGAGCGCGATCATCCTTTGCTTAAAGGGCGCAAGATTACCGGAGTTGCCGACCCATCCATCTTCGACGTAAGCCGCGGGCCGAGCATCGCAGAAATGATGGCCGCTTCGCCCAACTTCATCTACTGGGAGCCTGGCGACAACACTCGCATCCCCGGCAAGATGCAGTATCATTACCGCCTTGCGTTCGACGCGGATGACCGCCCGATGCTGTACGTTTTCAACACCTGCACCAATTTCATCCGCACGTTGCCGACGCTGGTATACGATCCCGTGCGCGTGGAGGACGTGGATACCAAGCAAGAGGATCACATTTATGACGAGTGCCGGTACCTCCTGATGTCTCACCCGATGCAGGCGCCTAAGATCGTGGAGCAGAAGCCCAAGTCCTACGATCCTCTCGACCTTTGGAACGACCCGACCAAGCCGCTGGACAAGTACAAATTTTACCGTATATGAGGTGCAACATGGAAACGATTCAGGGAACCCCTATTATCGGAAAGGAACAGATCGCCAAGGCCGAGGAAACCCTGTTGCGGTACAAACGCGGCAAGGCGAACCTTGACAAGCGCATCATCGAAAACGAGAAGTGGTTCCGCCTGCGGCACTGGAATGTCATCAAGCCCGAGGGAAAGAAAGAGGGGGATCTGGAGCCGGTATCGGCGTGGCTGCTCAACACGATCACCAGCAAACACGCCGATGCGATGGATAACTACCCATCCCCTGCCGTTCTTCCCCGCGAAGCAAGCGACAAAGCGGCCGCCGATGTGCTTTCGGAGGTTCTGCCGTGCGTACTCCAGCAAAACAAGTACAAAAAGACGTACTCGGATGTGTGGTGGTACAAACTCAAGCACGGCACGGGCGTAAAGGGCGTGTTTTGGGACAACACCAAGCTCAACGGGCTGGGCGACGTGGACATCCGCAAAATCGACCTGCTCAATCTTTACTGGGAGCCCGGCATAACGGATATCCAAAAATCCCGCAACCTTTTCCATGTGGAGCTGTGGGATAACGACGTGCTCAAGGAGGAGTACCCGCAGGCAAAAGCGCAGGCGGGCGTGAGCGCCCTCATGCCCGAGCGGTACATTTATGAGGAGAATATCGACGTTACCGATAAAAGCGCCGTGGTTGACTGGTACTACAAGCGCCGCGTAGGCACCAAAACCGTATTGCACTTTTGCAAGTTCTGCAACGGTGTGGTGCTGTACTCCAGCGAGGACGATCCGGAGTATGCCGAGCGCGGCTATTACGACCATGGCCTTTATCCCTTCGTGTTCGATGTTCTATACCCTGAGGAGGGCTCCCCTGCCGGGTTCGGGCTGATCGATATCTGCAAAGACCCCCAGCTCTATATTGACAAACTCAGTGCGGGTATCCTCAAGGGGGCAATCATGGCAACCACGCCTCGCGTGCTGGTGCGCGGGGATGGAAAGATCAACGAGGCGGAGTTCTCCGACTGGGGAAACCCGATAGTTCACGTGTCCGGAAGCTCCGCTGATCTGCGCGACGATGTTATGCCGCTTAATGCTGTTGCTCTCCCGGACGGGTATATCAATCTGCTCGACTGGAAGATCAACGAAATGAAGGAGACCAGCGGCTCCCGCGATTTCAACCAGGGCGGCACAACCTCCGGAGTGACCGCTGCCTCCGCCATCGCCGCGCTGATGGAGGCGGGCAACAAGCAATCCCGAGACATGCTCGGCATTTCGTACGACGCTGACGAGCAGGTCTATAACCTCAGCATTGAGCTTTTCCGTCAGTTCTATACGGACGCGCGCTCCTTCCGCATCGTGGGGCAGGACGGAGCCGAGAAGTTCATCGCTTTTGACAATGCGCAGATCGTATCTCAACAGCAGGGCGTGGCGTTCGGTGGCGGAATTGCCGCCAAGGCCCCGGTGTTCGACATCAAGGTTACGGCACAAAAGAGTTCCCCGTTCTCGACGGTGGCGCAGAACGAGCGCGCCAAAGAACTGTATTCGGCGGGATTCTTCCTTCCGCAAAACGCGGATCAGGCGCTCGCGGCCCTTGACATGATGGATTTTGAGGGAATTGAGGCTGTGCGCAAGCGTATTTCCGAGAACGGAACTATGTTCCAGCTCATGCAGACGATTATTCCGCAGGTACTTCAAATGGCGGCGCAACTCGACAAGGAACACGGTACTCAGCTCGCCCAGGTATTCGCGATGCAGTTCCAGCAGTTCGCGGGCGGCGGTGCCAATATCGGTATGCAAAGTGCCGAGGGCGAGGTTAATTCTATCGGCCAGCTCATAGGAACAACCGCGGGAGGCGCGAGAATGCAGGCGGCACGGTCCGCTACGCCGCAAGTTTAGGAGGCAAGCATGACAGCGATTAAGGTCGCCCACAAGGGCAGGAGACATATCATTCTGATAACGGGACACTCGCAGTTCGCGGATGCCGGGAAGGACATCGTTTGCGCGGCAACGTCCATGCTCTCATACACCCTCGCCAACAACCTCATTGCGGATTACGGTGCGGACGTCAAGGTGGGCGACGGCACTATGGTAATTGACGTGCGCGGCGGGCGCAACGTGCGCTGCATCATTGACGCGATTATGGTCGGTTACGACATGCTCGCGAAAAGCTACCCTACCAACGTAAGGGTGAACCGGTAGCAGAACTGGGGGGCATCCGCCGTATCAAAGTGATACGCTCTTACCAAGTGGCACGCTGGAAAGACAGTGCATGACACACCGGAAAGACGGCGGATGACGCTTCGGAAAGACGAAAGGAGACGCACCATGAAAAAAGCATTATTGACCTTGAACCTGCGCCTGTTCGATGGAGAGGGCGGCGCTGCTGGCGGACAGGCTGCCGCGGCTGCTACGCCTGCGGGTGCTCCCGCTGGTGCTGATAAGCCCGGTGCCGGTGCTGAAAAAGCGCCCGATCCCATGGCCGCTGAGGCCGCTCGCGTAGAAGCTTTTGAAAAGCTCATCAAGGGCGATTACAAAGACCTCTACGGAAAGAAAATCCAGCAGAGCATCGACGCGCGGTTCAAGGAGACAAAGGGTTTGCAGGAACGGGTTTCCTCCTATTCTCCGCTCATGGAGATGCTGGCCGATAAGTACGGCGTTGACGCGAAGGACGTTGATGCGGTTATAAAGGCCGTGCAGGAGGATGACAGCTTCTACGAGGCCGAGGCTGTGGACTTGGGCTTGCCCGTCTCAAAGGTCAGGGAACTCAAACGCCTTGAGCGCGAGAACAAAGCGCTCAGAGAGGCCGAGATAGCCCGCCAGCGTCAGGTAGAGGGCGAGAAAACCCTCGCTCGTTGGCAGTTCGAGAGCGAGGAGGCCAAGAAGGTTTATCCCAGCTTCGATTTGAACAACGAGGCCCTGAACAATGACTTTGTGTCCCTTCTGCGGAGCGGCGTGCCTGTAAAAACGGCCTATGAGGTCATCCACCATGATGAAATCCTCGGGGGCGCCATGCAGTATACGGCCGAACAGACCCGTAAGCAGACGACCGAGGACATCCGCACCCGCGGCATGCGTCCGCAAGAGAACGGCGGCGCCGGTTACGCCCCGGCAAGCACCGCCATGGACCCCAAGAAGATGACCCCGCAGCAGCGGGAAGAAATTGCCCGGCGCGCGGCCCACGGAGAAAAGATTACCTTCGGCAGATAAAAGTCGGCGGCAGACACATTCTCCCGGGATCGCAGAAAGGAGAATGTATGTTTGCCACTATTTTCATGTCCAAACTCCTGCCCCTGAACCTAGCCCTGTTCGACGTGATGAACACCACGGCCGACGCGAACCTCACTCCCGAAATGCACGACTACTACGTCGGCGTTTTGGAAGATAGTGCCGAACCGAAGCTCGTTCACGATCAGTTTGGGGACGATTACAACATTCCCGCGAACAGCGGGAAAACGCTCATCTTTAGGATTTTCTCGAAACTCGCCAAGGCGCTCACTAAACTTGTGGAAGGCATCACGCCCGCAGGAAACTCCATCAGCGTGACCGAGCTTGAAGCCACCGTAGACCAGTACGGCGATTTCATTCGTCTGACCGACGTGCTCCAGCTTACGGCTGTGGATAACCTGATGGTCCGCTCCACGAAACTCTTAGGCTCTCAGGCCGGGCGGACGCTCGACACCGTAACACGCGAGGTACTGGCGGGCGGCACAAACAAGATGTTTGCCCCCAACGTTGTAAGCGGAACCGCTACCGATGTGCTTCAGCGCGCGGACATCACGGCCAATGCTCAGCTCACCGCCGACCTACTCATTTATGCGGTTGCCAAGCTCCGCGGCATGGACGCCGATCCCCTGGATGATGGCTCCTACGGCGCTATCGTCCATCCCCACGTGGTCGCCGACCTCATGAAGGATAAGGACAACTGGCAGGAGTGGAACAAGTATACGAACCGCGATGCACTGTTGCGCGGTGAAATCGGCATGATGGCCGGTGTGCGATTCGTCCAGTCTACCGAGGCAAAGGTTATCGCGCCCGCCGCCCTCTTCGGAACCATCAACCGCCTGACCCTCAAGACCGCCCTCGACGGCACCGGCTCTGTCACCATTGCGGTAAAGGAGGCCATATCCGCGGCTGAGGCCGCAGAACTGACCGCGAAGATCGGCGCAGGCACCGTCAAGATTTACGTCAGCGGAAAAGAAGCGACGCTGTCCGCTGTAACTGCTGGCGTTGCGGGCTCGGCCACATTCACCGTTACCGCCGCCGTCCAGAACGTCGCCGCCGATTCAATGGTCTGCGGTTATGGAGCGGGCAAGGATGGCAGTGCCATTTACTGCACGACCTTGTTCGGGGCTCATGCCTACGGCGTGACCTCCGTCCGCGGTGGTGGCCTTGAGTTCATCGTCCATCAGAAGGGATCTGGCGGCGTGTCTGACCCGCTCGACCAGCGCTCTACTGTAGGCTGGAAGGCTCTCAAGACGGCCGAGCGCCTTACCGAGGAGAACATGCTGCGCATCGAACACGGTTGCTCCAAGTTCTCCGCGACTGCGAAGTCCAACTGACCATAGGGGGAGGCCCGTCCTCCCCCTTTCTTTCAAATAAGGAGGATTATTATGTCGAAGAACAACGAGGCTGCGGTGACGAATGATGCTGTTCAGCAGCCCAACCCGGAAGAAGCTCCCGTACAGGAGAACAGTACGGCTTATCTGATGGAGTATGTGCCTATCAAGCTATTCAAGGACAGCCGCAGGTACAACAAGCCACTGTTCGTCAGCGTGGGCGATTACTCCGCCACGATCCCGCGCGGTTCCGTGCAGTATGTGCCCCGCTTTATAGCACAGCATATCGAGGAGTGCCTTGAGCAGGACGAGCGCACCGCCAAGATGATTGAGGCCCTGGTCGAAGAATCCGAGACCAAGTATAGGCAGGTCGGCTGAGGGGGCGTAATGCCCCCTTTTCAGGCAGCATGGGGGTATCAGCATGACAGCTCAGGAGGTAATTTCTCAGGTCAACGGGCTACGCCCGAATCCATATTCGGACGATGATAAACTGCGCTGGCTCTCCAATCTGGATGCGCTCATCTGGCAGGAAGTCATAAGCTGGCACGAGGGCGCTCCCGTGAAGCCCGAAGCATACACCAGCCTTGACACCACACTCTTGGTTTCTGAGCCGTACTCCGACATCTACATCAAACACCTGCTGCTCCAGATTGACTACTACAACGCCGAGTATGCTCGGTACAACAACGATATGGTCATGTATAACATGGCGCTCGAAAACTTCTCCGGTTTCTATAACCGGACGAACATCCCAAAGAAAACAGCGATCCGGCTCCCGTGAGGTGCGTATGCAGCAGTATCCTATGCTCTCCGAAGTAAGAGTGGAGCGCGATATGATCCGCGAGTTCAAAGGGCTCAACCACAATCTTCATGCCGATGACAAAGAGTTCTACGACATGGGGAATATGAGTTCAAGCCTTTATCCCATTGCGTCGCCTCGCGGCCCGCGGGGAAAGCTCCTCACGCTCTCCAAGCCCAACGGCCTGTTTGCCCATGAAAAACTGGCATGGGTGGACGGGACTTCTTTCTATTATAATGGTGTTCTTCGCGGGTCCGTCGAGGACAGCCCGAAGCAGTTCTGCGCTATGGGGGCCTATATTCTGATCTGGCCTGACAAGGTAGCGTACAACACGTCCACGGACGAGTTCATGAACCTCGGCAATCACTTCGCGAGCACGGGCACGGTATCCCTGACGCTCTGCAAGCGGGATGGCACCGCATACAGCTCCTATACCGTGTCAGGTACGGCCCCAGTCAGTCCCGCAGACGGCGCGCTGTGGATGGACACGAGCTCCACCCCGCACGTCCTCAAACAGTATTCGACCGCCAGCAGTTTGTGGGTTGCCATTGCAACAACGTACGTCAAAATCGACGCAACCGGAATTGATGAGGGATTCGCGGCTTACGACGGCGTAACGCTCTCAGGCTTCACCAATACGGCGTTCAACGGCAGCTTCCTCTTGGAGGCGGTCGGGACGGATTACATCGTCGTGACTGGCATACTGGACGCCTACACCGAGCAGGCGGCCGCCGTGACGGTAGAGCGGAAGATTCCCGACATGGATTTCTTCACAGAAAGCGAGAACAGGATATGGGGCTGTTCGTCGGCAAACCACGAGATATACGCCTGCAAACAAGGCGATGCAAAAAACTGGTATTCATACGCGGGCATCGCAACCGACAGTTACACCATGACGGTGGGCGCGCCGGGCGCGTTCACGGGGACAATCGCACATTTGGGCTATGTGCTGTTTTTCATGGAAGACCGGATACTTAAGGTTTACGGTACAAAGCCAAAGGATTATCGGCTCGACGTGACCAATGCGCGCGGTGTGCAGAAGGGCAGCGAAAAGAGCCTTGTCATTGTCAACGAGGTGCTCTTTTACAAGGCGCGCGGGGGCGTCTGCGCGTATGCCTCGGAGCTCCCGGCTGGGATTTCCCTTGCGCTCGGACCCGACGACTACTACAACGCCGTGGCTGGGGCATTCGGAGACAAATACTACATTTCCATGCAGGACGGCGCCGGGGTATGGCATCTTTTCGTGTACGACGCGCTCCGCGGGCTCTGGCACCGGGAAGATAACACGCAGGTCAAATACTTTGCGCGAGTAGGTGGCGAGTTGTACTTTGTCGCAGAAGATACGCTTTACAGCGTGGGCGGAAGTCTGGACTACGGCACCACGCCCACGACGGAGGGCAAGGTCAAGTGGTATGCCGAAACCGGCAACATTGGGCTGAAACAGCCCGATCATAAGTACGTCAGACAGGTGCAGCTTCGCCTTGAAGCACAGGGACTTGTATACATATCGGTCAAATACGACAGCTACGGCGCGTGGCAGGAACTCTACAGGATAGAGCATGCCCGCATGCAGTCCATATCCCTTCCCATCCTCCCGCACCGTTGCGACACTATGCGGATACGGTTCTCGGGTGAGGGCGTGTGCAGGCTGCATTCCTTGACGAAGTCCATTGAATCGGGGAGTGACTTATGAGCGTATTCAAGCAAATTGTGATGCCCGATTTCGGGTCCATGTCCCCCTCTCAGATGCAGCAGGCGCTCAAAGAATACCTGTTGTCGCTGACCAAACGCATAGAGTTCTCGCTCTCTGCCATTGATGAAGACAATCTGTCGCAGGAGATAAAAGATAAGCTGGACGCCGTTCCGGACAATACGGCCATTTTCCAAGCGATTTCCGTAGTACAGGAAAACATGCGGGTGCTTTCTTCCTCGATCATCGCAACCATAAACGCATCCACAGAGGCCGCCAAAATCAACACGTCGAAGATCAACACCGGGAACTGGACCTACAACGGGAGCGGCGTAACCGGCCCGAGCGTAACGATTTCCTCAACCGCCCTCAGTGTGGCGGGGGTGAACGTACTTACCAAACTGGCGGACCTCGAAAGCCGAGTTCACGCCCTTGAGGAGGCATAGACGATGGCAACGCTTAAAGTTGGTTCTTCCGGGAGCAGCGTAACCGAATTGCAGAAGCTCCTCAACCAGGCGGGGTATAGCATTTCCGTGGATGGTTCGTACGGCTCGCAGACGGCGGCCGCCGTCAAAGCGTACCAACAGGCCAACGGATTGTCCGTGGATGGAATCGCGGGTACACAGACGCTCGGCTCCCTCCAGGGTACGAGCCCGACCGCGCAACCCGCGAGTTATTCCAGCCTGCTTCAAGAGATGGCCGGCTCCGTCCCTCAGTACAGCGCGCCTCCCTCCTATGTAAGCGCGTACTCCTCGCAGATTCAGGATATGCTCAACAAGATTACCTCCCGCGAGAAGTTCTCCTACGATTTTAACGCCGATCCCCTGTACAACCAGTATAAGGACCAGTATGTCAGGCAGGGGCAGCTCGCCATGCAGGACACGATGGGAGAGGCGGCGGCGCTTTCGGGCGGATACGGCAACAGCTATGCAACGACCGCGGGGCAGGCCGCGTATCAAAATTATCTGTCTGGTCTCAATAACATCATTCCGCAGTTGCGGGACGCTGCCTATTCCATGTATCAGGGTGAGACAACCGACCTCAACAACCAACTCGCGGCGTATCAGAACATGGATGCCGCGGACTACGAAAAATATCAGGGCTCGGTGGCGGCAAATCAAAATGCCTTCTCCAATCAGCTTGCGGCATGGGACGCGCAGCAGGGATTGCTACAGACGCTCGCGGCGCAGGAAGCGGCGGCCGCAACGGCTGCGAAGAAGCCTAGCGGCCCGTCAAATTATGTCGGCAACAAAACGAAGGATGAACTTGAGGATATCGCCGTCAACATGTATCAGAGCGGCAGGGACCCGTATTTGCTCGTAAAGAGCTCTTCGCTGACCAGCGCTCAGAAATCCTATGTTACCTCGCAGATTTCCGAAATATTTGATAAAGTTGGCGACAAAAAGAGCGCGGCAAGGGGGAAGTAACCTATGAGCGCCTGGGAAAAGCTCAAGCAGCGCCAGTATGAAGAGGGTGTGCGCGGTGCTGATAAGCCCGTGGTGTCCTCTTATGTCTATAACCCCAAGGAATCGAGCGTGCTCAATAAGCTCCACAAGGCGCAGGCCGAGAGGGAGTTGCAAATTGATATGCAGCAACGCCGGCAGGCTGCCGAGCAGGAAGCCCGCGACCGCGCCGCCTCCGCATTGAGAGGCGCATCTACTTCCGAGTTCTATCGGTATGACCGTGCCGCGTCGAACCCGGCGCCCTTCAACTATGCGACTACGCCCGCAGAGCAGCAGGCCCTCAACGGCATGCGTGTGTCTGACCTGTATCGGTACGATCGGGCACAAACGGCGCTACAGCAAGCGGCTACTCCGCTTCCGCAGCCCATCCCCTCCCCTTCCGTTCCCGCGTCTACTCCATCCCCGACGACCGGGAACGACGCGTTGCGCGCCGCCGCATACTCCACGAGCCACCCGGAGGTTTCGAACTTTTATCACCTTGATAGGGCGGATATGGCTCTTAGGAGTTTCGACAAGCCGAACCCTGCCGTTGACCTCAAGAATCGTCCTATAATCGATGCGGATACTATGCGCGCTGCCGGATACGATGAGTTCGTTGGTGGCTATGCCTCCCTTTACTCTTCCTCATTTGAGATTAATGGGAAAGAGTATTTATTTACGCCAATCCGGCCGGATGGTTCAATCATACCCAAGGGAAAGCTTGAGGATTACGTATGGGATAAAATGGACAAGGGAAAAAGGCCGGAGGACCTGGATATTTTCCTCGGGAAATTTGACAGATATGAAGGCGCTGATGACTACGGAGAAAAACTGCACAATTATTCGGCGGACTACAACGAAATTATCTGGTCGGATTGGTACAAGAATCTTTCCGAGCGGGTTTCCGGCGCTCCCGCGTCCAAAGCGGCGGCCGCTCCTTCGCTGAGCCGTGATGAAGCGCAGAGAGCCCGCGACCTCGCTCTTGAGCAGTTGCGGCGCACGAAGCAGTATGCGAACCTCGCCTCCTACGGCGCGAACGAGAACGATCCGAAGTTCAGCAAGTACGCGGCGGCGGGCACGGAGATTGACCAGCGGAATCAGCAGGAGAATGCCCGCGCTGACGAGATCAGCAAATGGGCATCGGCTCTTGATCCCACGCAGATGCAGTCCGCAACGGACGTGACAGGGCGCGATACTGCCCTCCGGCAGTACATGACGCAAGAAGAAGTTAATATCTATCGTTACCTGCTCGGAAAATCGGGGGCGCAGGCTGCGCAGAAGTATCTCAACGACTTGGAATACGACCTGAACCGGCGCGAGGCGCAGGCGACCACCGGAGAAATGCAGTCCTTGGCGCAGACGCATCCCGTTCTGGCAAACGCTCTTTCTGTGCCTATGACGGTGCTCAAGCCAGAGGGGGCGCTGTATTCCCTTGCGCAGAGCATAGCCGGGGAACCTATTGATACGAACGACCCCGCTTTCAGCGCCAGCAGAATGCAGGAAGCGATCCGCGGGCAGAGCGCCAGCGATATTCAGACCGGTATTGGAGGCACGGGCGGCGAGGTCGTGTCCAGCCTGTACAATTTCGGCATGTCTTTCCTTGATTCTATGACCGCCGCCGCCGTAACGGGCGGCGCGGCTGGGGCGGGTGCGCTTATGGGTGCAAACGCTGCGGCGGACGTCACTAAGAGCGCCGTTCAAAGGGGGGCTACGGGCCAGCAGGCCATAACTGCCGGGGGGCTGACGGGCCTCGTTACCGGCGTACTCTGGTCGGTGGGCGTGAAAAACCTGCTCAATATCGCTACAAAATCGGGCGAGCTGTCGATCATTCGGAGCGCGCTTAACCAGGCGGGCGTTCAGGCGTCCCAACAGGCCATAAACGAACTCGCCAATATTATCGTTGACAACGTGACGATGCAAGACCTTTCAAACTACTCCCTGTCCGTCGATGCCTATGTACGGCAGGGTATGAGCCAAGCAGACGCAGAGCGCAAGGCCACGGAGGATGTTGCGAAGAACGTTGGCCTCGCTTTCGCCAGCGGCGGTGCAATGGGCTTCGTTGCCGGTGCCGGTGCGGCGGCGTACAGCCGGGCACGCGCGTCCTCTGCGTGGCAGAAGATCGCCCCCGATTTTGGAGTGGGAGCGGAAGAAGCCCCCGCCGCGGCTGCCGGCATCGGAGGCGAATCTGCGCCCGTCGAAAATCCACTCGCCGTGGCCGCCCGCGAAATGGCGACCAACGCAGAGCCTCGTACCGTTGCAAACAAGCCTGTTGCAACCGCCCCTGCTTCGATTCATAAAGGCACGGACGTACAAACACCCGCGTTGCGTTTTGAGGGCGCAGAGGGCAACGTACGGCTTCGTACGCCGAGCGGTGTTGTTCCCGTTGAGGAGGCGAGCTTCCCGGATGAGCGCACGGCACGGCTTTATACTCATGCCACAGAGTACGACGCGCAGACGGCCAATAAGTTTATTGATGCGTATGGCGGCGGGGGCGTTGACGGGTACGCGCAAGGCTTCAAAAGCATGTACACGTCCGGCCGTCGCGACACGCCCTACCGGGACGCCCTTACAAGCCTGTACGCCCAGCAGTATCTTTCCGAGGATGCCCGCACGACTGCGTATGCAGCGGGGATGAATGCAGCGAAGCCTGCGGTTAAAGCACAGGTAGAGGCGAAGCCCGCCGCGGAACCGATCGAGGAACAGGCCGGGGAGATTCTCGGGAAAGCCGCGCCGCAGGGAGGGCTCATTCGGCAGGACACGGCAGAGAACCTTTCCCCCGAGAATCAGGCGCAGCTTGACGTGCTGGATGAATTGGGGAAAAAGTACGGCCTTTCCATAAAGACGGCCGATAAGCTGGCAAGGCCGGATGGCGTATCCGTGAACGGCTCCTATAACAAGGAGACGCGCGAAATTACCATTGCCATGGATGCCATGGAGGATGCGTATCTCTTTACCGGCATACATGAAATGACCCACCACATTCAGGGTCAGGTTCCGGAGGAATACTCCATTCTGGAGGATTTTGTTCTTGACAAGCTCAAATCCAGTCCCGACTTCGGAGAAGATGCCCTAGAAAAGCGCATCAATACGTACATTGATGCCGGATTCGACCGGCAGGGCGCCATTGATGAAATTGTGGCCGACACGATTCCCTCCGTCCTTTCCGACGAGGAAACAGTAAGACGGCTGGTTAACGAGCACCGCACGCTCGCCGAGCGCATTCGCGATTTCCTGAAAAAGTTCGTTGACAACCTGAAAGAGATTATTCAGCGCGTTTCCAAGCGCGGCCGCAAAGAGACTGTGGCGCTCCAGAACGACACCGACGCGCTTCGGCAGATTTACGACATGTTCGACACCGCGATGCAGGACGCGGCAGATAGTCCCTCTACCGGGATTGAGCTTTCCTCCCCCGAGAAGTATTCACCGAAAGCCCGTGATGTTATCGAAGGGTATATGGAGGCGGTCGATGAAAAAATCGTGTCCATGCATGATGCTGCCGTACAGGACAAAAACAAATGGATGCCCTCGTATGAATTTCAGGAGGTCTCTGATAAAGAGGCCGAGCAGATATTGTCTCTGACTGGCGTTGACACGGCGGGATTCTCCCATGCCATTGACAAGATCGCGTTGCTTCACATCGAAAGACGTCACGGAGAGAATGGATCGCAAGACAAAACGATGCGCGACGTTAATGATGTTGGGCGTATTCCGTTTGTTATTGAGAATAGCGATAATATCACGCGCGCCGTGAAGCAGAATGGAGAGCTAGTTTTCAGCACACGGTACAAAAATAAAGATGGCAGCCTTTCGCCGGTCATAAGGTACGAGAAGCGCGTTGATGGAGTTTTTTGTGTTGTCGAGGCTGTTCCTGATACGGATGCAAAATTGCTCTATGTTGAATCTGCCTACATGAAAAAGGGAGGCTCCCAGGTTCCGGATGCCACAGGGGCTTCACGGATTACGTCCGAAATCGAGCCTGGATCTGCTCCCTCTACATCTATTATACCCGCGCAGGGAGAAAATAGCAACAACAGTAACGAAAAATTCTCTCTTAAAGACGTTGAACCTGTTAACCAGAATGAGCTTGATCGCCTCCAGGATGAGAATACCGGGCTGCGAGCTGCTGCCGACGAGTTACGGAACCAGTTCCAGCGGGTGCCTGTGACCGATATTTCCGCGGCGACCGTGAACAAAATCGCCAGCAACCTTCTCCGCGAGTACAACAGCGACTACGATAAAGCGATGTTAGCGGAAAACCTCGCCTCCATTTACGATGTCATGGCGCACGTGCCCAATTTTTCGTGGGACGAACTTACTTCGATGGGCGTCGGCCTCGCCAATCAGGTGCTTGAAAAATCCCGCAACGTGGACACGGAAATGTACGACCGCTATTCCGACCTGCGGGCACGCTTCCGTGAAAACGGCATATCCCTCACCGAAAAGCAGAAACAGGAAGCGGCGTCCCTGTTTGACGGTTATCAGAATTTCCGGCGCAAGCTGTGGGGCCGGGTGAAGGTAACGAACGATCCGCATACCCTGCTTGATGGCAACTGGGAGGAGCTTAGCACTCAGTACCCCGAACTGTTCCCTGCCGATGCCAACGAGGGCGATCAGGTGCGCTACCTGCTGGACGCCATGGATGCCATCAAGCGGCACCCCATAAATCCATACGGCTACAATTCGGAGGCATATGCCTACGACGTGTTCCTGTCCATGTTCAAGGCTTACTATCAGGAACAGGGGCAGAAGGCCGAGGCGCTTTCCTCCGCAATCAACAGGGCACGGACACAGGCAAAAAACGCCTATGAAAAGCGCCTCCTGCAAGTTAAGGTCAATTACCGGGAGCAGCGCCGGGAGCTTGCGCAGAAATTCCAAAAGTCGCTGGAAGATCAGAAGATGCTCGCCGCTATGGTCGCGGGCCGCGTGAAGAACGAAGCAGAGAAGAAGCAGCTCACCGCATTGAAGGCACAGGCCGAAAAGTATCGCGCGCAGTATTTGAAGCTCTCCTCCTCCAATAACGACAAGCTTGTTGCGCAGAAAGCCTATTATCAGGAGCGCAACCGTGTTTCTCTTGCGAAGCAGCGGGAACGCGCGCAGATGGGCAAGTATCGTTCCCGGATTGAGAGTAACGCCAAAGACCTGTACGCATGGCTGATGCACCCTACGGATAAGCAGCACGTCCCGGAGGCGCTAAGGAAGCCGGTCGCGGACTTTCTCGCTACGCTCGATTTCAGCGGAGACAGAACGAGCAAGCGTGCGGAGTTGTGGCGGGAGCGTATGATTGGCGTAAAGGACGTTGCCGCAAGGCTCACCGAGAACGAATACGAAGATTTTTACGCCGACATTGACCCGGATTTCGTAACGCGCCTTGAGGAATTCATTGGAGCCAGCACCGATATTCGCACGGTGGCCGACCTCAGCGCCGACCAGCTCAAGGAGCTGGACTACCTCGTCGGCATCGTCCGCAAGGCCGTAAAGGAAGCCAATCGGCTCAAGGCGAACGCCGATTATCAGGAAGTGGCCGCGGTCGGGCGCGCCACTATGAACGAGCTTGCTACGCGCAAGGAAATGAACCTCAATAACGGGAAAACTCTCGCCTACAACTTCGCGAATTTTGATCAGGAAGATTCTTTCTCCTATTTTGACGATATAGGCAAGGCGGGCACGACGATCTTTCGAGCGTTGCGCAAGGGATTTGACAAAAAGGTGCGGCATATCGAGGAAGCTGTAAACTTCATGCAGCGCGCTCTCAAGGGGGCCGACATCAGGGAACGGAGCAATACGCCGGTCGAATTTCAGACCTCGGGCGGAAAGCTCAAGCTTACCCAGGCACAGGCCATGGAATTGTACGTGCAGAGCAAGCGCGAGCAGGCGCGCGGCCATATCTTCGGCGGCGGCGTGCGGCCTTCCGACGTTACGATAAAATGGAAAAAAGAGGGGAAGCGCAAGTTGACGTTGCGCTCTACCTCCCCCGTTACCCTGGACGAGGCCGATGTTGAGCGGATCATCAAAACGCTCACCCCGGAGCAGGTGCGCGTGGCCGATGCCATGCAGGCGTTCCTCAGTAATGAGGCCGCCGAATGGGGCAACGAAGCTTCCATGGACCTTTACGGCTACAGGAAATTCACGGAGGAAAACTACTGGCCCATCAAGAGCGACGAATACTACCTGACCACCAACGAGCCTCACAAGGGCGTGGACTTAAACGCGATTCGGAACCTTGGCATGACCAAAGCGACGCTCAAGGGAGCAAACAACCCGCTTGTGCTCAACGATATTTTCGACACCTTCACCCGGCATATCGACGAAATGGCAACGTACGGCGGCATGGTGGTGCCTCTTTCCGATGCCATGAAGTGGTACAACTTCCGGCTGCGCGGCGAGAACAACGAATACCTCGGAAGCGTCAAGCAGTCCATTGGCCGCGTGATGGGCAAGGCCGGAAATGCCTACTTCACCAACTTCATGAAGGATTTGAACGGGCTTGACCGCGGGGCGTACGGCACGGAGATTGCCGACCTTCTTATCCGCAATACCAAGGTTGCGGCGGTCGGCTTCAACGCGCGCGTGATCCTCCAGCAGCCTACGGCATACCTGCGTGCCGGGCTCATGGTCAATCCGAAGTATCTTGCGGCCGCTGTATTCAGCAAGCCGCAAGCGGAAATGGCAAAGAAATATTCGGCGATTGCCCGGTGGAAGTCGTGGGGCTTCTATGAACTGAATATTTCCCGTTCCATCCGGGACATCATCACGGGTGACGAGACCACGCTGACCGCCATCCGGGAATTGAGCATGAAGGGCGCGCAGCTCGCGGATGAAATCACCTGGGGCGCGCTGTGGAATGCCGTTTCGGAGGAAACCCGCGACCTGCACCCCGAATTGACCGGCGAGGCGTTCAACGAGGCCGTGGGGGAGAGGCTTTCGGACGTGATCGACCGTACGCAGGTGGTTGATACCACATTCCACCGCTCTCAGATGGCGCGCTCTCGCGACTTTTCCGTGAAGGTGGCGTCGGCGTTCATGAGTGAGCCCAATAAGTCCTACAACATGCTCCGTTCTGCGCTTGTGGACGCAAAGCGCAATAACACAAAAGCAAGCCGCGAACATGCTTTCCGGGCTTTTCTGGCGTTCCTTCTCTCCTCTCTTGCGACCTCGGCGGCCGCCTCCGTTGCCGACGCTTTCCGGGACGACAAGGATAAGGACGAGCAGGAGAAGGTACGTACGTGGTGGGATAAATACGTTTCATACATCTGGCCGAATCTTGTAGATACGGCAAATCCGCTGGCCCTCATCCCCTACGGAAAAGATGTTTGGTCTATGATTCAGGGTTACAGCCCCACGCGCATGGAACTGGCCGGTATCGACGCGCTGTTCAATTCGGCAACGGCGTGGATAAAGCATTTTACCGGCGAGGGAAAGGCGAGCCTGTACAAGCTCATTTCCGATACCGTAAAGGCCGCCTCCAAGGTGTTCGGGTTCCCCGCGGGCTCTATACTGCGCGAGGCGGAGGCCCTCTACAACACGATATCTCCCGATAACATCGACATGAAGTCCGACACGGCCACGCTGGAACGGACGTATCAGACAATGTACAAGGCCATCGTCGGCAAAGATATGAAGCGTGCCGAGGAGTTGCGCCAGAAACTTTTGAATGGATCTCTTGGTTACAATGCAAGGGGTCAGGACGATATCGACCGGGGCCTGCGGGATGCCATGATGGACCTCGACCCGCGTATCGCCGCGGCCGCAAAGGCCCGGCAGGCCGGAGACCTCATAACCTACGAGAACACGGTGAAAGCCATCAAAAACGAGGGCTGGAAGCAGGATATCGCCATCGGCGCCATCAATAACTACATCACCAAGTACCTGACCGCCAAGAAAGAGGAGCCGGCAGGCGAGTACGCCGAATCTCTCTATAAAACCTCCGATTTCGTGGACGCTTTCGACCGAGGCGACGCTGAGGACATGGACCGCATCAAGAAGTACCTTCTCGCCAACGGAAAGGACGCTTCGGATATCCGGGCACAGGTTTCCAAGAAGTATAAACCCGTTTATGTGGCGTTTGTGCGGAATGGGGACTGGAAGTCCGCTGACGCCCTCGCGCAGAAGCTCTACAGGCTGGGCCTCGGCTATGACGCCGGGGACCTTGTGGAATGGCGAAAGCAGGAGTAGAACTGGGGGGCATGCCCCCCCTATAAGGTGCTATCGTTTAGGCAAGGGGAGGCGGACACGTTGAATCCCATCGTACATAAAATTCGGCTTGATGCCACGAAATACGGCGAACAGGAAAGCATCAATGTCAAGCGGAATGATACCAAGTCCCGCCTTATCTCCGCGACCATTCTTTCGGGCGGAAAGCCCTTTGAGCTTGACGATACCATGACGGTGGTTTTCAAGGGCATCAAGTCGGACGGTACCCAGCTTTTCAATTCCTGCGCCATCAACGGCAGCTCAATTGAATACCTCATCACTACGCAGACCATTTCTGCGGCCGGAACGGTCCAGTGCGAGTTCACGATTTACGGCGCTGATGACGAAATGCTGGCGAGCCCGCGCTTTAGCATTGAGGTTGAGGATGTCCTGTACGACGACGGGGGCGCGGAAAGCACGGACGAGCATAACGCGCTGGCAGCTTTTCAGGTATACGAGAATTACCACAACGCCAAGACTTACATCCCCCTTAACAAGGCCGTGCTGAACGGCTCCTCTTACATCTGCATCACGACCACCACGGGCAACCCGCCGCCCAATCCTGCGTACTGGCTGCTGATCGCTGCCGCAGGTGGTGGTGCGGGCGACATGCTCACCGCGACGTACGACCCGAACCATGACGGCATAATCGGCATCCCGCAGGGCGGCATCGGCGCGGACATGGCGGCGGCACGTGCAGCGCTGAGCGCGGCCGCAACCGGCTTTGTGCAGAGCGGGTCTCTTACCGCCATCACAGAGCCGGGCGTATATCATATCGGTCAAGCCGTCACAGATAAGCCCACAACTAATGGCGGCATATTAATTGTATCCGCTGGTGGCTCGCAGACCGTGCAAATATACGTGTGCAGCGACGAGGGGTCGCAGATATGCAAGCGCAGGCGGGTATCGGGGGCATGGAACGCATGGGATTATGCGCCGTTGATCACCTCGGGCACATGGACGCCGACACTATACGGCGCAAGCACGCCGGGATCTCCGGCATATATCAGACACGATGGACATTATATAAAAATTGGAAATTTTGTATTTTTACAGGCGTCAATCAAGATCAGCAATAGGGGCGGCATGAACGGTCAGGTCTGTATTGGCGGTCTGCCGTTTGCAACTGGCTCTGAGGCGTCAGGATTGGTCGGATACATCGAAGGGACAACGGCAACAAAAGACCTAGTCGTGTACGCGCAAGGCGGCGCAACATATGCAGTATTTTCGTACAACAACGCCGGAAGCACGATAGTACAGGCGACCGAAATCACGGATAGTTTTGGGGCATACGGGATGGCTATCCCGTACCATACGGCATAGGAGGATGGTCATGGAAATTAACGAGGGGTCCTTGCGCATATCCAGTGTATCCATACAGTCCGCCGAGTACGGTATGCGCGCCTACATCAACAGCGCCCGCGGGCGCGCGCAGCTGACGGCTGAATGCCCGCCCGAGATCGTGACGCAGGTACTTGCGGCATGGGGCCCGGAGCCCACGGTGACGGAGCCGGTATACCCCGTGTCTGATCTGCAGCCGGACCCGATGGCGACAATGCGAGACGATGTAGATTTTTTGTTAATCGCCGAGCTAACGAGGGAGGGATTGCTGTGACGACGGATGAGCGTAAGGTGCAAATCCTGCTAGGTCTCATACGACGCGGGCAGATCACAGCGGATGATATTAAGGACGCGGAGTACAAGGCGGCAGTGCAAGCCGCGATGGAGGCGGGCGTATGAACATCAAAGAGTTGAACGATGCCGCCCGCGCCGCATACCAAGCGGCCGGGTTTACCGGCAAGGGAGCAAGGGTTTACGTCGTCGGAACCGGCGTGCGCCCCGTGGGACCTCTGAAAAATGTTGTCGCTTTCACGCCAAACAGCCTTACTGACGACGGGGACCACGAAACATACGTTGCCTCGGTCATTCGCCGGTGGCTCCCGGACGCGGTAATCATATCCGTGCGCGTGGAGGATAACGCCCGCGGCAATCCCACGGAACCCATCGTTGCGGGGCTTGAGGCGGTAGCGCAGGCCATCAAAGCCGATAGGAGCGGGGCTTTCAGCATCGTCAATATGTCGCTCACGTCCATGCTCAATCCGGCTGATCCGCTCGCGGCCCGCTACAACGCGGCCGTGGATATGATTACGGCTGCTGGCGGCGTTGTGATGGCATCCGCGGGCAACACGGACGCGCTGGAAACAAGCCTGTATCCCGCCTGCATATACGACGTGTGGACGGCGGCAGGGCTGACCGAGGACGGCAGGCGCGATCCCCAATCGTCGGCGTCCGAAATGATAGACTTTTCTGACGAATACTCCGTATATGTTCTCAACCTTACCACGCTTGGCTACCATACAGTCATGAGCGGCACCAGTTTCACAATTCCGATTTTGACGAGCAAGCGCGTCCTGATCGGGGAGGTTTTTCGTTCCGTCAAGGGCCGCTGGCCCACGGACGATGAAGCCTACGAGATCGCCAAGGCGCTGGCCGCAGATCTCGGCGCGAATGGACGCGACCCGGATACAGGCTGGGGGGTTGTGAGCATGCAGACGCCGGCCGTCATCAAGGCATTGATCACAAAGGAGGGAACACCGGTGAATACAGTTCGCCCGACGCTACGCAAGGGTTCCACGGGTGCGTATGTCAAGCAGGCGCAGGCATTGCTCAACGAGCATGGCGCGGCGCTCGCGGTGGACGGTGATTTTGGGGCAAAGACGCTCGCGGCCGTGACCGCATTTCAAGCATCCCACGGCCTTGTCGCGGATGGGATAATCGGTCCCAAGACGTGGGCGGCACTGGACATGATGCCCAGTACAACGCCCGTTATGCCGACACCGACAACCGTTAGGGAAAGGGTGATCGCCGCCGCACTGGACGCCGCCGCCTCCCTGATCGGCACGGACTACTCGCAGGACAGGCGCGACAATATCTATCCGGGCGGCTCGTTCGACTGCTCCAGCTTCGTTGCGGCGGTGTATGCGGCCGCTGGGTTCCCGCTGCTGAAAGTGGGCGCGGAGCTGCGTAACTCCACTTCCGAGGTTGACGCGGCGGGGTTTGACCTGATATACCCCTCGACGCGCTCCACCATCGGCAAAAACCTGCCGAGCAAGGCCGGGCTTCTCTCCACCTACGGCGCGCGGGAAGGGGATCTCGTTTTCTTCGGGTTAAAAGACACGCCCCGCGCCAACAAAATTACGCATGTCGCCATGGTGGACAAGGACGCTCTCAACCTTATCCAGACGGCCAACAACCGTGAGAAGTGTTGCCGGGTACCGCTCAACAAGTACGATAAGTGCGTGTGCGCGATCATCCGCCTGCGGGAGGACGTTGCACTTCCCTCGCTGTTCGACATTACGCGGGGAGACAAGCGCGCGTATCTGGTGCGGATGTTGCAGATAGCCCTTAACCTGCGCTACGGGGAACGCCTCGTTTGCGATGGGGATTACGGGTCCAAGACAGCGGCAGCGGTCGCAAGGGTCAATGCGGGGCTGGGCATGCCGAGCGACGTGTGCACGGATAAGACGTGGGCGGCGCTGGGATTTGTCAATAACGGCTGAGGTGGAAACTATGGAACAGACGATGGAGGAGAGAATGCGCGAGATCGAGAAGTCCCTCGGGAGGATGGAAGAAAAGCTTGATGCCACCCTCGACGGGCTGAAAGATCACGAAACCCGCCTGCGCGCATTGGAGGGGAAAGACGGGCGGCGATGGGATGCGCTCGTGGGCCAAATTATAGGGCTTGTGGCCGCGGGCGTGGTTGGGTACTTCATAGGACAGATCATAAAATAAGGAGGGTATTATGAACGACTTTTTCACTTGGGCGAACCTCGCCACTTACTCCGGCGCGCTATTGGCGACCGGGTTCTTCACGCAGATGCTCAAAGGCGTGGGCTTCATTGACAAGATTCCCACCCGCATCACCAGCTACATCATCGCCGTGCTTGTGCTGCTTGCCGGCACGTTCTTCACGGGCAGCCTAACCGCAGACAATGCTATACTTTGCTTCGTCAACGCCGTGGTGGTGAGCTTGGCGAGCAACGGCGCATATGATGCCGCGGCGGGCACCAAGCCCGATACCAAATAAGCCCATCCGGGGCCTTCATCCCTAGGATGGGCCTCCTTTCGTTTCCCCCGCTGCCGATGTGGTAGCGGGGGTTCTTTGTAAGTAATGGCGTTAGTAGTAGATTTCGTTTCTGTGAGTAGTAGCGTTAGTAGCGTTGTGTCTTTTTGGGAAACTTTTCAGGATTTTTGACGGGCAGATATAAAGTCCGGGAATAAAAGAAAGTGGCCGGATTGTAGATATTATCTAGCATTCGGCCACTTGGCGGAGAAGGAGGGATTTGAACCCTCGCACCGGTTACCCCAGTCTACTCCCTTAGCAGGGGAGCCCCTTGAGCCGCTTGGGTACTTCTCCAAGCCTCTGTCGTGTGTGGAAATATGGCGGAGAGAGAGGGATTCGAACCCCCGGTGCCTTGCGGCATCACTGGTTTTCAGGACCAGCTCCATAAACCACTCGGACATCTCTCCCGGAAAGCAGGAACGTTTGCATTATAACAAAACGAATCTGCCCTGTCAAGCAAGCGGGAAAGCCTTTCAGCGCCTGGGGAATATGCCCTTTTCACGGCCCGGCCCGCGCGCCTTTTTGGGCCTGCGGCGCGGGGCCGTTTAGAGGCACAGAGGCACGTCCGCGTTTCGTTCGGGGCGCGGCGCGGGACCATTCCGTGGTACGGCCCGCGCTCTTTTCAGAGCGCCGGCCCCTCGCCGGAGGACTGGAAGCGAAAAATTCTCAAACCATGCACGTTCCACGCTCTTTTCATGGCGGCGGCCCCTCCCCGCCGGGCTGCCCCTTTTCAGAATAAATCCCCTTTTTAGAACAAATACCGCGCCGCTTTTGCCGGGGCGCGTTGTATGGTATAATAAATCCGCCCGAAACCGGCTCGCCTTGTTTTGGGTTCGGGGCATGCATCCGTTTGGCAACGGCGCACGCTTTGGCATACTATACAGGCAGAAGGCCGTCTTCCCCGAGCCGGCGCTTCGTGATACGCGCAACGTGCAGGGAGGCTGTGCGTCCCGCGCGATTGGAGTTGATTGACTTGATTTATCTCGATAACAGCGCCACCACGCGTCCGCTCCAGCAAACGGCGGAAGCCGTGTGGAAAAGCTTTGACAGCGGTTTCTTTAACCCTTCCAGCGCATACGGCCCCGCGGTACAGGTGGAACATGGCGTCAACGACGCCCGCGCGCGGCTCGCCGCGGCGCTCGGATCATCGCCCGCCGAGATCGTCTACACCTCCGGCGGCACGGAATCCAACAACATGGCGGTGCTCGGCTCCCAGAAGATAAGGCGCGAGCGCGGCAGGCTGGTTACCGTAAAGGTAGAGCACGCCTCGGTGTTCGAGGTATTCCGCTATATGGAGAAGCTCGGTTACTCCGTAACGTACCTGGACGTGGACGCAACGGGCGCCGTGCGGCTGGACGCGCTGGAGGCGGCGCTCCGACCGAATACGTCGCTCGTATCCATCATGCACATCAACAACGAGACGGGCGCCGTCAACGACATCGGCCGCGCCTATTCCGCCATCCATAAACTCGCCCCGGGGGCGCTGCTGCATGTGGACGGCGTACAGGCGTTCTGCAAGGTGCCGTTCGGCAAGCCGCCCTGCGATTTCTACTCCATCAGCGGCCACAAGTTCCACGGCCCCAAGGGGATTGGCGCGCTCTACGTGCGCCAGGGAACGCCGTTTGCCGGCGGCCTCATCGGCGGCGGGCAGGAGCAGGGGCTGCGAAGCGGCACCACCAACGTCCCCGGCGTCATGGGGATGGACGCCGCGCTCGCGGCTTACCGGGCCAACCAGAGCGAATGGGTCTCCCGGATGCGCGCCTGCAAGGTGCGCCTCGCCAAAAACATTCTCTCCATACCCGATACCGTACTCAATGGTCCTCCGGCCGAGAGCGGCGCGCCGCACATACTCAACGTTTCCTTCCTGGGCGTGCGCGGCGAAGTGCTGCTGCACGCGCTGGAGGAAAAGGGCGTCTACGTCTCCACGGGCTCGGCCTGCTCCGCGCACAAGAAAGGCGGCAGCCGCGTGCTCGCCGCGATGGGTTTCACGGGCGCGCGGCTGGAGGGCGCGCTGCGTTTCAGCCTGTGCCCCTTCAATACGGAGGAAGAGATGGACGCCGCCGCGCAGGCGCTGCGGGACTGCGTCACCGTGCTGCGGCGCTACAAGAGGCGGTAGCCGCGCGCGCGGCGGCCGCAAACATAAGTAAAAAGTATGGGCGGATAAAAACGCCGCCTTTGAGAAAGGCAGATCAGGATGCAGGAAAATTGGGAACGCGTGCTGTTGGTACGGTATGCGGAGATCCACTTGAAGGGGCTCAACCGCCCCTTTTTTGAGCGCAAGCTGGTACAAGCCATCGGCCGGGCGCTCAAGGGCATGGGCGCGCGCGTGGAACGCGCGCAGAGCCGGATCTATGTGTTCGGGCTGACGGAGGAAACGATGGAGGAGGCCATCCGCCGCCTGCAGCGCGTATTCGGCGTGCATTCGGTCAGCCCCGCGCTGGCGGTGGACGTGGACTTTTCCGCCATCGTCGAGGCGGCTTGCGCGCTGATGGAGGAGGCCCTTTCCGAACTCCCCGGAGGCGCAACGTTCAAGGTGTTCGCCCGGCGGGCGGACAAGTCCTTCCCCATGCGCTCGGACGAGATCAACCGGGAACTGGGTTCGCTCCTCCTCGCCCGCTTCCCGGCGCTCAAAGTGGACGTGCACAAGCCCGCGCTGTCCGTCGGCGTGGAAGTACGCGAAAAAAGCTACGTATACGTACGGGAGATCAAGTGCGCGGGCGGCATGCCGGTGGGCTGCAACGGCCGCGCGGCGCTTTTGATTTCCGGCGGCATCGACAGCCCCGTCGCGGGCTACATGATCGCCAAGCGCGGGGTGTCGCTCTCGGCCGTGCACTTTTTCAGCTACCCGTACACCAGCGAGCGCGCGCGGGACAAGGTGGTGGAGCTCGTGAAGCTTCTCTCGGCCTACGCGGGGGAGGTGAAGCTGCATCTGGTGCCCTTTACCGAGATTCAGACGACCATCTATGAAAAATGCCCCTCCAGCCAGACGACGGTGCTCATGCGCCGGCTGATGATGCGCATCGCGGAAAAGATCGCCGTGGAGGACGGCGCGCTGGCGCTCGTGACCGGGGAATCGATCGGCCAGGTGGCGAGCCAGACGCTCGAAAGCCTCGCCGTAACGAACGACGCGGTTTCCATGCCCGTGTTTCGGCCGCTGATCGGGTTCGACAAGCAGGAGATCGTAGAGCGGGCGATCGGGATCGGCACCTATGAGACCTCCATATTGCCCTATGAGGACTGCTGCACGGTGTTCGTGCCCCACCACCCCATCACGCGCCCGCAGGTGGAAAGACTGCGCGAAAGCGAGGCGCTGGTGGACTTCACGGATATGATCGTTGCGGCGCTTCTGAACCGGGAAATCCTCTTGGTAGCGGACGGGCAGGCGAAGGCCGTGAGCCTCCCCGCAAAGCCGGAGGAATTGTAACCGGCGTTTGCGGCCCGTTTCCCCGGCTTCACAGTAAATTCATAGAAAACGGCCGCTGCGGCGTGATAAAATGGATGAAACGAGGAAACGCGTTTTTTGTCACATGCCGTGTCCCGGCGCATCGGCAAAAGCGCATGGCTTATAAGTATATGATTTAAGGAAGGTGAAGGGGATGAAGCGGTTCGTTGCAACGGCGCTGTTGTTGTACTGCGCGCTGCTTTACGCCTGTGCCGCCGCTTCCAGGCCGGAAACCATGGACTTTCAGGCCGCCCAGACCGTGCAGGCCGCGCCGACGATGGCGCTCGCCGCCTCCACGGCGACATCCCAGGCCGTGGCGGTCACACCCGCCGTCGGACAAACGGCCGGGCAGCCCGCCGCTACCCCCGCGGCTGCGACCCCCTCCGCGGTACCCGCCGCAGCGCCGGCCCCGTTGCAAAAGGCCGAAGCCGTAAGCGAACCGGAACCGGCCGTCCCGCCGTATCCCCAGCCGGCGATCCACACGCCCAAACCTTCCCCGACGCCCTCCCCCGCGCCCGCGAGCTCGCCGCAGCCGCTCGGAAACATATCGATCATGTCGCTCCTCTTTATGCAGTATGTGCAGAGTGCGCTCGCGCGGGCCGGCATTCCGGAGGACGCCGCATATTCCGTCCAAGTGACCTATCACTCCGGGCAGCTGCTCTCCTGCCTCGTGCAGACGAGGGACCAGTCGGGCGGCGCCGGGGAGCTGGTGCCCGTGACCATCGACCTGAAGACGGGCGACGTATGCCGGCTTTCGGATTTCTTCTCCAAGGACGACACCGGCTGGAAGGGCGTCCTGCCCGATATCGTGACCAACTCGGCGCACAGGCAGGGTCTTACGCTTCTGTGCGAGGTGCCGCCGGTCACGGACGACCAGCCGTTTTTTATTGAGGACGGGAGCATCGTGCTCCTGTACCGTCCGTATGAGATCACCACGTATGAAGCGGGCGCGCCGCGTTTCGTACTGCCCATGCAGGAGATCCGCGCGTATCTTTCGGGCGCGTATGGAATTGGAGGATAAATTGGGATGTGGAAACTGATAAGGGGCATACTGGTGCTGCTGCTTGCGGCGCTGCTGATCCTGCTCGTGCTTTCCTACTTTGAAAAGAACAACGGGCTGGATTTCCCCGCCGCCGAGATTCTTGAAGATATTAAGGAAGAGGGGCAGAAGATCCTCGATTCGGTCAACGGTTTTCTCGATAAGACCGGCATCAAGCAAAGCGCCGCGGACCTGCTGGACGAGGGTGCGGACAAGCTCCGCGCCACGCCCGCGCCGTCCATAACCCCCGAAGGGCTCCCTTCGCCGACGGCTTCGGACGCCCGGCAGGCATGAACGCTTCAATCTTCCCCGCCCCGCGATTCGATCAAAAGCAGCTTCTCCTCCCGGGTAAGCTGCTTTATTTGCGCCTCCCGCCGCTGCGCCTCACCGCGCGTGAAAAAGCGTTCCTCGAACACAAGTACGACGGGCACGCGGGAGCGGGTATATTTGGCGCCCTTGCCGGCGTTGTGTTTTGCGACGCGCGCCCCGATATCCGCGGCGTAGCCCGTATACAGCGTCCCGTCCCCGCAGCGCAGGATATATGTGGTATAAATCTTCCCTTCATCCATACGAATAGAATACCACACCAGCCCCAAAACCGCATGCCGCCCGCCACATCCGAATTGTATAGTTGCCAGGTGCGCATACTTGCGGTAAAATGGTACCACACTATGGGTTTCATCGGGCTTTGTCCGGCTGCGCCGGATATTCCCCGAATGTTCTTAGGGTATTCTTCATGAGAAGGAGGGACCAAGTAATGGCTGTCGAGACCAAAAACGAGCTGGGCAGGATCGTCCTTTCCGAGGATTTGGTCGCCAGCATAGCGGGTTATGCGGCAAACGAAAATTACGGCATCGTGGGCATGAACGCAAAAACCGCATCGGACTCGCTGATCGAATTGATCCGAAAAGATAACCTCAAACGCGGCATCAAGGTGACGGCGATAGGGCCGTCGGAAGTGGATATCGACCTGTACGTCATCATCGAATACGGCGTGTCGCTTTCGGCCGTGGCGCAGAACGCGCGCGACAACGTGCGCTACCGCGTGCAGGAAATGACGGGGCTGACCGTACGCAACGTCAATATCTATGTTGAGGGCATCCGCGTTTAGCGGGTATGGTGCGCAAGGCTTGTACGGCAGCGCCCGCATGGCGCCGCCGCGCCCGTTATGCGCACAATGGAGGGATAAGAATTTGGATGGTAAAGTAATCAACGGCCAATTGTTCAAGGACATGCTCGCGGCGGGCGCGGCGGTGCTTGAACGAAACAAGGCGCTCATCGATTCGCTCAACGTTTTCCCCGTGCCCGACGGCGATACCGGAACCAACATGACCATGACGATGCAGAGCGCCATCAAGGAGATCGCCTCGGCGGACAGCTCCACCGTCACCAGCGTTGCGGACGCACTGAGCCTCGGCGCGCTCAAGGGCGCCCGCGGAAATTCGGGCGTGATCCTTTCGCAGCTCTTCAGGGGGCTTTCCCGCGGGCTCAAGGGCGTATCGGAAATGGACGCCGCGCTGTTCGCGCAGGCGCTGACTTTGGGCTCGGAGGCCGCGTACAAGGCCGTTATGAAGCCCAAGGAAGGCACCATGCTCACCATTGCGCGCATGACGGCGGACGCCGCGCGCGAGGCCGCCGCCAACGGCTGCGACGTACTGGGGCTTCTGGATACCATCGTGGACGAGGGCGAGCGGGCGCTCAAACTCACCCCCGAGCTTTTGCCGGTATTGAAGGAAGCGGGCGTCATCGACTCGGGCGGCAAGGGGCTGCTCTCGATCTACCAGGGCTTTCGGATGGCGCTCACCGGCGAGGAAATCGGCGAGATCAGCACCGACAAAACGCCCGAGCAGTTCGACGAGGACGTGCTTTCGCTCGAGGACGTGGAGGATATCCACTTCGGCTACTGCACCGAGTATTTCGTGACCCATCTTCACGAGGAGGTCACCGAGGCGGATATCGACAAATACCGCGAAAAGCTCTCCCACCTCGGCGATTCCATCGTGGTGGCGTTCGATACCGGCTTTATCAAGACCCACGTGCACACCAACGACCCCGGCAAGGTGATGCAGCTCGCGCTCCGCTTCGGCGAGCTCGACAAGATCAAGATCGAGAACATGCGCGAGCAGAACCGCGTCATCCACGCGCAGCGCGCCAGGAACCAGAAGCCGTTCGCGATGATCGCCGTGGCGTCCGGCGAGGGCATCGGCAATGTCTTTACCGACCTCGCGGTGGACGCGCTGGTGCAGGGCGGCCAGACGATGAACCCCAGCATCGACGACATCAAGAAGACGATCTTCAAGGTCAACGCGCGCAATGTCTTCGTGCTGCCCAATAACTCCAACATCATCCTCGCCGCGCAGCAGGCGGCCGAGCTTTCGGAGTGCAGCGTAACGGTCATCCCCACCAAGTCCATCCCGCAGGGCGTGGCCGCGGCGATGGCGTTCCACCCGGATCTCTCGGCCGAGGAAAACGCCAGGCGCATGCAGGAGGCTGTGGGCAAGGTGATCTCCGGCTCCGTGACCTACGCGGTGCGCGATACCGCCTTCAACGGCACGCAGATCCATAAGGACGATATGATCGGCATGATGGACGGCGCTATCGTGGCGGTGGACGAAAGCATACAAAACGTATCGATAAAGCTCATGCGCGCCATGCTCGGCAAGAACGGCGTGCCCGACTGCATCGCCACCATCTTCTACGGCGAGAGCATGCAGGAGGCGACGGCCAAGGAGCTTGTGGACGCCCTGCAGCCCGATTACCCCGAGGTGGAATTCATTGTGGAAAACGGCGGCCAGCCCATCTATTACTATTATTTTTCAGTGGAATAATTTTTTATCGTACCGCGGGGCTGTCCGTACGGACAGCCCCCTTATTATGGGTTTTCAAGGATGTCCCGCTTTGCAATGAAAAGCTCTCTCCCTCAGTCGGCTTCGCCGACAGCTCCCTCATCAGAGGGAGCCCAGCGTGTCAAAAAAGTGGCTGCGCCACTTTTTTGAGAGTACACGCTTTGCCTAAAATGCATTTCCGGGCGGCAAAGCGTGCAAGGTAAGAAAGCCTGCGGCTTTCATCCGTTTCGGCGTACATGCCGCCGAAGCCGGATTGAAGTCAAGGGACTGCGGCCCCTTGACAATCCCGGGTTATTTGACAGTCTGAGCTCCCTCATCAGAGAGAGCCTATGGTCCGTAACGGCAATGGAAATGTTGATAAATTTCTTTACCGACAAGCAAAAAATTCTCTACGCGTATGCGGCCCCTTTGAGTAAACGATGATCAATTTGGCCTTTCCCGCCTCCCTCTGACGAGGGAGGCGGCACGGCGCGGCCGTGACGGAAGGAGAGAGAAGTCTGAATTGTTGCACTTAATTTGGCACAAGAAGAAAACCGGCAATACTATGCCGTATATGGTATGATCTATGAAGCGGATTTTTTGAAGGTGCGGTATGCTTGACGATCCCGTGACAACGCTCCACAGTATAGGCACGGCGCGCGCGGCGGCCCTCGGCAGGATGGGGGTCTGTTCGCTGCGGGACCTTATGTATCTCGCGCCGCGGGACTACCGGGATTTTTCCGTCGGAACAAAGATCGCAGAGCTTACACACGGCGAGCTCTCGGCGGTGCGCGCCGTCGTCCTCGATACGCCGCGCCTGGTGCGCGCGCCCGGTTCCCTCCGGCTCGTGACGCTGACCGCGCAGGACGAAACCGGGCGCATGCAGGTGGTATGGTTCAACCAGCCCTACCGCAAGAACCAGCTGCACGCCGGGGAAACGCGGGTATTCTGCGGCCGCGTGGACAAGTCCCGCGGGCTGAAGCTTTTAAATCCCTCCGTGACGGAGGAGCTTCCCGGCGTCGTGCCGGTCTATCCGCTTGCGCGGGGCCTGCGCCAGCAGCAGGTGCGCGACGCTGCGGCCCGCGCGCTTTCGGCGGCGCTGCCCGAAATTGAAGAGACGCTGCCCGATTCCCTTTTGCGGGAACACGGGCTCTGCAGTCTCGGCGAGGCGCTCCTGCAGCTGCATTTTCCGCGCGATATGAAGGAGGCCGGGCAGGCGCGCCGGAGGCTCGCATTTGAGGATATGCTCTGTTATCTCCTGGCGGTCAACCTGCTCAAACAGGCGCGTCTTTCCCGCGAGGGCGTCGCGTTTCAAACCGGGAATCTTCTGGAACGGTTCGCGGCGGCGCTCCCTTTCCCCCTGACGTCGGCCCAGCGGCGCGTGATGGCGGAGATCGCGGACGATATGGCGTCAAGCCGGCCCATGAACCGCCTGGTGCAGGGCGACGTCGGCTCGGGGAAGACGGTGCTGGCGTTTTTTGCGCTGTATGTGGCGGCGAAGAACGGGTATCAGGGAGCGCTGATGGCCCCTACCGAGCTTCTGGCGCAGCAGCACTACGCCCTTTTGCGCAAGCTGTTCGGCGAGAGCGTCTGCCTGCTCAAAAGCGGCATGACGAAGAAGGAACGGGCCGCCGCCTACGCGCGCATCGAAACGGGCGGCGCGCGCATCGCCGTGGGCACCCACGCGCTGCTGCAGGAAGGCGTCTGTTTTTTGAACCTCGGGGTGGTGGTGACCGACGAGCAGCACCGCTTCGGCGTGCGCCAGCGGGCGCAGCTCTTTAACAAGGGCAAAAAAACGCCCGACGCGCTCGTCATGAGCGCCACGCCCATTCCCCGGACGCTGGCGATGCTTCTCTACGGCGATCTTTCGCTTTCGGTGCTGGACGAGCTGCCGCCCGGGCGCAAAAAGGTCCTCACCCGGCTGGTGCCGCAGGAGCGCCGGCCGGATATGTACCGTTTTATGGAAAAACAGGTCCGGGAAGGCCGGCAGGCGTACGTCGTATGCCCGCTGGTGGAGGCCTCGGAAGAGCTGGAGGCGCAGAGCGCGCAGGAGGTATATGCGGAGCTTTGCGCGCTCCTGCCCTCGGTACGCGCGGCGCTGCTGCACGGGCGGATGGCCGCGGCCAAAAAAGAGGAAACGATCGGCGCCTTCCGGGCCGGCGCGCTCGACGTGCTGGTATCCACCACGGTCGTGGAGGTGGGCGTGGACGTACCCAACGCGGCGGTGATGGTGATCGAAAACGCGGACCGCTTCGGCCTCGCGCAGCTCCACCAGCTCCGCGGGCGCGTGGGAAGGGGCGCTTCGCAATCCTTCTGCTTCCTGCTTTGCGGCGGCGGCGGCGAGGCTGCGAAAAAACGGCTGGAGATCATGTGCAAAACCGACGACGGCTTCCAGATCGCGCAGTTTGACCTGGACCTGCGCGGCCCCGGGGAATTTTTAGGTACGCGGCAGCACGGCGACGCGCTTTCCTCAGCGCAGCTCGCGGGAAGCATGGAGGTGCTGCTCGAAGCGCAGGGCGCGGCGGACAAGCTCGCGGCGCGGGGCGAGCAGGCGGATACCGCGCGCGTATTTGCCCGCGCGCGCTCCCTGTACCGGGAACGGATGCGCGAGATCGCGGACAATTAGGCGGCGTTCGGGCCGCGGCGGGCTGTTTTCAAAAACAAATCGTTTGCAATAAAAATGAGAACCATGCACAAACTACACACGCGGCGCCGCGTGTGGTTTTTGTTTTTGGGCGGATGTAAGCGAGTCCCTGCATCCATTGAAAATTTGAAACGATGGAAACGGCTTGCGCGTGATTACATGAAATACCAGTCATAGAAACCATACGGCGGGGCATGTTAAGTACACAACCGGAGGAGAATCGGTTGAAGCGATCATCGCTTCCGCCGAACGGACCGCTTCGGCGGCCGGTTGCAGCGCGGTTTATCCCGGTACAGGAAAGAAACCCCGCCAATACAAGAGGAAAGGAGTAAATACAATGGCGAACAGTCAATCCAAGGCCACCCTCGCGTCGTTCAAGACCGAGGTTGCTTCTTCGCTGAATGTAAACCTCAAGCAGGGCTATAACGGCGATTTGACTTCCCGTGAGGCCGGTTCCATCGGCGGCGAAATGGTCAAGCGCATGATCGCTTACGCCGAGCAGAACATGAAGTAACACCGCACAGCATACGGGCATTGCCGGGAAACCGGCGGGCCTGTCTGTGAATAAAAAAGAAAGGAGAACTCTTATGGCATCCAATAGCAACAGCAACAACATCCAGGTTCCCGAAGCGAAGGCGAAACTGGCCGCGTTCAAGACCGAAGTTGCTTCCTCGCTCAACGTTCAGCTCAAGCAGGGCTACAACGGCGACCTGACCTCCCGCGAGGCCGGCTCCATCGGCGGCGAAATGGTCAAGCGCATGATCGCTTACGCCGAGCAGAACATGCCTCAGTAACGTCACACGGGCTTTGCCGGAAACCCGGCAGCGGTCTCTTGTGAATTCTAAAAAGAAAGGAGAACACCATGGCATCCAACAGCAACAGCGTACAGATTCCCGAGGCGAAGGCGAAACTGGCTGCGTTCAAGACCGAAGTTGCTTCCTCGCTCAACGTTCAGCTCAAGCAGGGCTACAACGGCGACTTGACCTCCCGTGAGGCCGGCTCCATCGGCGGCGAAATGGTGAAACGCATGATTGCCTATGCCGAGCAGAATATGCCCGGTAGTATCGGCAGCACCAGCAGCAAGCGCTAAAAGCGCATTGTGAGGGCTGTGATATAGAAGGGGCGTCCGGCAAAGCCGGGCGCCCCAGCTTGTCGAAAAAGTACCTTGCGGTACTTTTTCGAGGATTCAGGAACAACCTGTGCCTATGGCACGGGCGGTTGTTCCTGCAAGGAAAGCCTTGCGGCGCAAGGCTTCAGGCCGTCGACAAACCCCTCCGGGGTTCGTCGACGGTTTTTCCCATGCAGGCCTGGCGCAGCAGGCCTGCATGCAAGGTGTCCAAGCTGACGCACATGTCGTCAGCTTGGATGGATTTTATTGTGTTTCCTAAGTTTTGGGATTTCAGCGGGACGACGGAGCGTCCCGCTATGCAACTCCTGTTTGCGTTCTTGCATAATAAAAGCTGTCCCGAGATTTTGTCGACACTCTGAGGTATCGCCGCCTGCGGCGGCGATACCTGTTTAAGAGCCTCTGCTGACCGTTTCATATTAGAAAAGAATGGAAGCGCTCACGGCGCGCGGCATGTTCTCATGCCCGGTTCATATGAATAGATGATGCTCAAATCTGAAATTTCCCGGAACAATCCTTACAGGAGGCGGCGGCGTTGATCGAGTACATCGCTCAGCCCGGGGACACGGTCTATTCCATCGCGCGGCTGTTCAGCATACGGACCGGCCAGCTTCTGTCCGTGAACCCGGGCCTTGGGAGCGGCCCCGTTCTCGCGGCCGGCCAAAGGCTGCTGATACCGGATATTTCTCTTGTGCGCCCCGCGATTGAGGTCAACGGTTATTTTTACGCGGGACGCGATCCCTCCATCCTGCGCGAGGTGTTCCCCTACCTGACGTATCTGAGCATTTTATATTGCCGGGTGACGCCCGACGGCGGCATCCTGTGCATGAACGACAGCACCCTCGTCCGCGCCGTGCGGGCGGCAAACGTGGCGCCCATGATGGTGGTCACCAACTATACGCCGGGGGAAGGGTACTCGGAGCCGCTTGTGCACGCCATTCTTTCGGATCCGCAGGCGCAGCAGACGCTGATGCAGAATATCTTGAGCCGCCTGAGAAAAACGCAGTATTACGGAATCAACATCGATTTCGAAATGGTTCCCTATGCGGATTACAATGCGCTTACGCAGTTCGTACAGATGGCGTCCTTTACGCTGCATCCCCTGGGATACCTCGTGATGGTCACGGTGCGGACGAAGCGGCTGATCGACCGCGCCGAGAACCAGCGGGACAAATTCCGGATCACCGATTACACTTTCATTGCCGACCGGTTCGTTATCAAGACCAGCGAACTTGCGTGCGACCCCAACACGGCGCTTTCCCAGACCGACAGCATGCAGCGCATCCTCGATTATATCACCGGCCCCTTTTCCAGCCAAAAGGTGCTGGTCGCCTATCCCAACTGCTGCCGCATGTGGACCCTTCCTTATCAGCCCGGCCAGCAGCCCCAGCCGGTCTTCTACGAGCAGGCGGAACTGATAGCGAACCAGGCGGGAACGGGCTTTGAGTACGATATGGATACCGGCATGCTGTTTTTTGACCGGGTCGACGACACCGGGGCGGGCTTTACCATCTGGTGCGGCAATGTGGTTGCGAACAAGGATATTATGGAGCTGGTCAGAATCTACAACCTGGGCGGCGTCAGCGTCCGGCCCGTGGATCTTTTTTCCGTCGCCACATTCCAGCTCTTCGGCGCGATGTATCAGATCCAGAAGCTGAATTTATAGAAAAGTGCCCCTCCCCTTTGTGATATAATACAACAAGGTTCACAAAGGAGAAATGTGCTCGCATGCTGATTGCGGATTTTCATATCCATTCCAAATACGCAAGGGCGACCAGCCGGGACTGCGTGCCCGAGATTCTGGCGCTGTGGGCGCGGCGCAAGGGGCTCGACATCATCGGCACGGGAGATTTCACGCACCCCGCCTGGCGGGCCGAGCTCCGCGAAAAGCTCGTTCCCGCGGAGGAAGGGCTGTACGCGCTCCCGGGAGGCGCGGGTCCGCGGTTCATCATATCCGGCGAGATCAGCTCCATCTATAAGAAAAACGGCAGGGTGCGCAAGGTCCACAACGTGATCATGCTCCCGAGCCTCGAGGCCGCGGAGGCGCTTTCGCGCAGGCTGGAGGCCATCGGCAACCTGCACTCGGACGGACGGCCCATACTGGGGCTCGACAGCCGCGACCTGCTCGAGATCACGCTTTCGGTCTGCCCCGACGCCATATTCATCCCCGCGCACATCTGGACGCCGCATTTTTCGTTATTCGGCGCGTATTCGGGCTTCGACACCATCGAGGAATGCTTTGAGGACCTCACGGGCCACATCCACGCGCTGGAGACCGGGCTTTCCTCCGATCCGCCCATGAACTGGCGGCTGTCGGCGCTCGACCGGTTCACGCTGGTTTCCAATTCCGACGCGCACTCCCCCGCCAACCTCGCCAGGGAGGCGAATCTTCTGGATATCGGCCTCTCCTACCCCGAAATTTCCCGCGCGCTCTCTACGCGCGAAGGGTTTTGCGGCACGCTCGAATTCTTCCCCGAGGAGGGAAAATACCACTGCGACGGCCACCGCAGCTGCGGCGTGTGCCTTACGCCCGCCGAAGCCATCGCCGCGGGGGGCGTCTGTCCCGTGTGCGGCGGCAGGGTCACGACGGGCGTGCTCCACCGGGTGGAGGCGCTCGCGGACAGGCCCGAAGGGTATGTTCCGCCCGCCGCGCCGCATTTTGAAAGCCTTGTGCCCCTGCCCGAGGTGCTCGCCGCATCCGCGGGGCTTACCGCCGCGAGCGTGAAGGTGCGCGCGGCCGCTGAAGCGCTGACCGCTTCGCTGGGTTCGGAGCTCTTCATCCTCCGGGAAGCGCCGCTGGAGGATATCGCGCACGCGGCCGGTCCCCTTGCCGCCGAGGGCGTCCGCAGGCTCCGCCTGGGCAAGGTGACGATCGAACCGGGTTACGACGGCGAATACGGAAAGGTGCATATCCTCGACGCCCAGGAGATCGGCCGCATCACGGGCCAGGTGAGTTTTTTTGCGGCCGGGGCGGGCCCTCTCTCAGGCAAAAAGAAAGAAAAAGCCCCCGAAGCGCGGTCCGCCGAAGCGCAAAAGGCCGAGGATCGGGGCGGGAAACCCCTAAAAAAGCCCGCGCCGCAGGCGGACGCGCCCGCTTTCCCCTACGGACTCAACGCGGAGCAATGGGAAGCCGTGCGCGCCGAGGACCCCGCGGTGGCGGTCGTCGCAGGGCCGGGCACCGGCAAGACCAAGACGCTGGTAAGCCGCATCGCCTACCTGGTGGACAGGGGCGTACCTCCCGACAAAATCACCGCCGTTACCTTCACCAACAAGGCGGCCGGAGAGATGCGCGCCCGCTTAGCCGCAGAGATCGGCCCAAGCGCCGTGGGGGCGATGACGATCGGCACCTTCCACGCCATCTGCCTGAAGATGCTCTCCTCCGTGCGCGCCGTGACGGTGATCGACGAATACGAGGCGCTCGCCGTCGTAAAGGACGTTCTGGCCGGGCTTTCCCTGAAAAACGCGCCGCGGGACGTGCTCGCGGGCATCTCCCTCATCAAGAGCGGCGCGAAAACGCCCGAGGGGAACCCGGACGTTCCGGAGGGCGTATACGATCGCTATTGCGAACGGCTCGCCCAGTATGGCATGATGGATTACGACGACATCCTGCTCGAGGCGCTCGCGCTCTTAGAAGGGCGCGCGCCGGATGCCGGCGGGTATCTTTTGGCGGACGAGTTCCAGGACATCAACATGACCCAGTACCGGCTCATCCGCGCCTGGGCCGAGGGCCGGACGGTGTTCGTGATCGGCGACCCGGATCAGGCCATTTACGGCTTCCGGGGCGCGGATTCGACCTGCTTCACCCGCTTCATGGCCGATTTCCCCGGCGCGAGGCGGGTGTTCCTCGCAAAGAACTACCGCTCCACGCCCGGGATCCTGCGCTGCGCCAAGGCCGTGCTCCCGCATGACGGAACCGCGCGCGTCCTTGAGCCCGCGCGCGCGGAAGGCGCCGGGGTGCGGCTGTTTGAGACGGAGGACGAGTACGCAGAGGCGCAGCTTGTCGCGGGCGAGATCGGCCGCATGGTGGGCGGTATCGACATGCTCGCCGCGCACGATACCGGCGCCCCCGCCGGGTTCTCGGATATCGCGGTGCTGTACCGCACCAACCGGCAGGCCGGCGCGTTCGAACAGGTCTTCCGCCGGGAAGGTATCCCCTACACCGTCGCGGGAAGGGACGATTTTCTTTCCGAACCCGAGGTGCGCCGCGCCGTCGCGTTCTTCCGCTACCTGCTCGCCCCCGGCGCGGCCCCGGCGCTTTTGCCGCTGCTTCGAACCTGGGGCTATTCCCCCTCCGCCGCGCGGGACGCCGCAGAGCTGTACGCGCAGTCAAACGGGACCCCGGCGGAGCTTGAGCGGATATTGGACGGGCTCCCGGCCCCCGAGAGCGGCCTTCTGGCGTTAAGCGCGCAGCTTCCGGCCTACGCCCCCCTGATTTTTACACAAAAGCCGCAGGCGCTTTTGGAAGCCTGGATCCGGGACAACGCCCTGTCCGGCCTGCCCTGCATGGAACGGCTGCTGGACATCGCCGTCCTGCACGAACGCATGCCCGAGCTGCTGCAAAGCCTGCTCTACGGGCGCGAAAGCGACCTCGTGCGCAGCGGCGGCCGTGTCTACCGCCCCGACGCCGTGACGCTGATGACGCTCCACGGCGCCAAGGGCCTGGAATTCCCCGCCGTGTTCCTGTGCGGCCTTACCGAAGGCACGCTTCCCTTTACCGGCCGGGGCAGGTGCGATCCCGACGAGGAACGGCGGCTGTTCTACGTGGGCATGACCCGCGCGCGCGACGAGCTCCTGCTGCTGACGGGAAAGGCGCATTCCTCCTTCCTGGCCGATATCCCGGCGGAGTACCTGCTTGCGGAGGACGGCGGACGGAGGCGTCCCGCCGCGAAGCAGTTCAGCCTGTTCGATATGAAGTGACCCAAAAGAACAGCGATCAGTCTCTATAGGAGGGATGTTTTGGATACCGGATCGATCGTAACGGCGGCGGTCATCGCCGCGGTGCTCGTGCTGCTGATCCTCGCGGCGGCCGTCGGCGCAAAAAGAAAGGCCCTGAAAACAAGGTTCATCGTGGAATCGGCCATGATCGCCGCGCTGTACTCGCTGATGACGATCCTGATCGCGCCCATCAGCTCGGGGCTGATCCAATGCCGGATCTCGGAGGCGCTGTGCGTGCTCCCCTATTTTACGCCCGCCGCCGTGCCGGGGTTGTTTGTGGGCTGCGTGCTTGCGAACCTGCTCACGGGGGCGGTGCCGCTCGACATCATCGCGGGGAGCCTGGCGACGCTCGCCGCGGCGCTCATGGCGCGGTGGATCGGACGGCGGGTCAAATCGCCCGCGGGGCGGCTGCTCGTGCCCGCGCCGGCGGTCCTCGTCAACGCGCTGGTGGTGGGGTGGCTGCTGTCCGACGTGTACAAGGTGGGGGCGCCTTATCCTTTGTGCGCGCTTTACGTCGGCCTGGGGCAGATCGTTGCCTGCTACGCGCTCGGGATGCCGCTGCTGCTCGTACTGGAACGATATAAGAAAAAACTATTCTCGTGAGCGCATCGCAAAGCAGAAAATTCAGTCTTTCTGCGGGTTCTGCTTCCAACCATTCCTTGACACTCCATAAGCGAACCACTATAATAGGGATGGGCAAAACCCTGTCGTTTCCGGCATAAAAATGCGTTTTTTTCCATAAACGGCAATCACAATCATAACCCATACAGGAGGTACTATATGGCGAAAACCATCACGATCGATGGGAATACCGCGGCGGCGCATGTCGCGTACGCGTTCTCGGATGTTGCGGCAATATATCCGATTACGCCGTCTTCCCCCATGGCGGAGGTCGCGGATGAGTGGGCGGCCGGCGGGCGGCTCAATCTGTTCGGCCAGAAGGTGCGCGTTGCGGAAATGCAAAGCGAAGGCGGCGCGGCGGGCGCGGTGCACGGTTCGCTCGCGGCGGGCGCTTTGACCACCACCTTTACCGCTTCCCAGGGATTGCTTTTGATGATCCCCAACATGTACAAGATCGCGGGCGAGCTGCTGCCCGGCGTGTTCCACGTATCCGCCCGCGCGCTCGCGGCCCACGCGCTTTCCATCTTCGGGGACCACAGCGACGTGATGAGCGCCCGGCAGACGGGCTTCGCGATGCTCTCCTCGGCGTCGGTGCAGGAGGTCATGGATCTCGCGCTCGTCGCCCATCTTTCGGCAATCAAGTCCAGCGTGCCGTTCCTGCATTTCTTCGATGGGTTCCGCACCTCCCATGAAGTCCAAAAAATTGAAGACATCGCGTACGAGGATATGGCGAAGCTCCTCGACCGGGACGCCGTCGCGAAGTTCCGCGCCCGCAGCCTGAACCCGGAGCATCCGCACCAGGCCGGCACCGCCCAGAACCCGGATACCTACTTCCAGGGCCGCGAAGCCGCGAACAAGTATTACGAAGCCGTTCCCGGCATCGTGGAGCATTACATGGAGGAGGTCGGCAAGCTGACCGGCCGGGCGTATCACCTGTTTGATTACGTCGGCGCGTCCGACGCCGAGAAGGTCGTCGTCGTCATGGGTTCGGGCGGAGACGTCGCGGAGGAGACCGTCAATTACCTCAATGCGCGCGGCGCAAAGCTGGGCGTCCTGAAGGTCCGGCTCTACCGCCCCTTCGTCGGCGCGAAGTTTCTTTGTGCGCTCCCCAAGTCGGCGAAAAAGCTCGTGGTGCTCGACCGCACCAAGGAGCCGGGTTCCATCGGCGAGCCGCTCTATACGGACGTTGTGGCCGCGCTCAAGGAAGCCGGCGTCTCGGACGAGTACGAGGTGCTCTGCGGCCGCTACGGCCTGGGTTCCAAGGAATTCACCCCCTCCATGGTCAAGGCCGTGTACGACAACTTCGACGCCAAGCCCCCCAAGAGCCACTTCACCGTGGGCATCACGGACGACGTGACGCATCTTTCCCTTCCCGTTGCGGAGCACATCAACTCCGCGCCCGAGGGCACCATCGCCTGCAAGTTCTACGGGCTGGGCTCGGACGGCACCGTGGGCGCCAACAAGAACTCCATCAAGATCATCGGCGACCATACGCCGATGTACGCGCAGGGCTATTTCGCCTACGATTCCAAGAAATCCGGCGGGTTCACGGTTTCCCACCTGCGCTTCGGCAAGAAGCCCATCCAGAGCCCCTACCTCATTACGCAGGCGGACTTCGTGGCCTGCCACAACCCTTCCTACGTCACGCGCTACGCGGTGGCGGAGGGCATTAAGGAAGGCGGCGTGTTCCTCCTGAACTCCCCCTGGACGCTGGAGGAAATGGAGCATGAGCTGCCCGCCGCGATGAAGCGCTCCATCGCGAAAAAGAAGCTGCGCTTCTACAACATCGACGCCATCTCCCTCGCGCGCGAGGTCGGCATGGGCGGCCGCATCAACACCATCATGCAGAGCGCGTTCTTTAAGCTGGCGAACGTCATCCCGGTGGACGACGCCATCGATTACATGAAGGCCGCCGCCAAGAAATCCTACGGCAAGAAGGGCGACGACGTCGTGAAGAAGAATTACGACGCCATCGACGCCGGCGTGAACGCCATCGTGGAGATCAAGTATCCCGAACAATGGGCCAACGCCACCGCGGGCGCCGTTCCCGTCGCCGTGACGGACGACAAATACTTCCATGAGTTCATCAAGCCCATCCTCGAGCAGGAAGGCGACGGCCTGCCGGTAAGCGCCTTCTCCCCCGACGGGTTCGTACCCACCGGCACGACCCGGTACGAGAAGCGCGGCATCGCGGTGGACGTCCCTCGCTGGATCCCCGAAAACTGCATCCAGTGCAACCAGTGCTCCTTCGTCTGCCCGCACGCGGTCATCCGCCCCTTCGTGGCCAAGCCCGGGGATCTTGAAAACGCGCCAGAGAGCTTCGTGACCCTCGACGCCCTCGGCAAGGAGCTTGCCGGCTATAAGTTCCGCATCCAGATCTCCCCGCTCGACTGCACCGGCTGCGGCAACTGTGCCGACGTCTGCCCCGGCAAGGCGCAGAAGAAAGCGCTCGTCATGACGCCGCTCTCCGAGGAGCAGGCCGCGCAGGAAAAGAACTGGGAGTTCGCGCAGAAGCTCCCCGAACCGAAGCTCGATATCAAGCCCAACACCGTGAAAAACAGCCAGTTCCGGAAGCCGCTGTTCGAGTTCTCCGGCGCGTGCGCGGGCTGCGGCGAGACGCCGTATGTCAAGCTCGTCACCCAGCTCTACGGCGACAGGATGATCATCGCCAACGCCACGGGCTGCTCCTCCATCTACGGCGGAAGCTCCCCCACCTGCCCCTACACCGTCAACGCGGAGGGCCACGGCCCGGCATGGGCCAACTCCCTCTTTGAGGACAACGCGGAGTTCGGCTATGGCATCAGCCTGGGCACCGAGCACCGCCGCGAGAAGCTCGCTTCGCTCGTCGAGCAATTGAAGGGCCTCACCTGCAAGGACGGCACCGCCGAGATCCTGCAGGATTGGCTCGACAACCGCAACGACGCCGAGGGCAGCCGCCGCGCCGCGGAAGGCGTGAAGTCCCTCGTGTTCCGCCCCGCGGGGCAGGAGTGCAGCCCCGAGGCGGCCGCCGTCAAGAAGCAGATCGCGGATATGGCGGACCTTCTGGTGAAGAAATCCGTCTGGATCATCGGCGGCGACGGCTGGGCCTACGACATCGGCTACGGCGGGCTCGACCATGTGCTCGCCTCCGGCGACGACGTCAACATCCTGGTGCTGGATACCGAGGTGTACTCGAACACCGGCGGCCAGTCCTCCAAGTCCACGCCGACCGGCTCGGTGGCGAAGTTCGCCGCAGCAGGCAAGCGCACCGGCAAGAAGGACCTCGGCATGATGGCGATGAGCTACGGCTACGTATATGTGGCGAAGATCTCCATGGGCGCCAACCAGCAGCAGGCTTTGAAGGCCATCACCGAGGCCGAGACCTACAAGGGCCCGTCGCTCATCATCGCTTACGCGCCCTGCATCAACCACGGCATCAACATGGGCAAGTCCCAGGCCGAAGCGAAGAAGGCCGTGGAGTCCGGCTACTGGCCGCTGTACCGGTATAACCCGGAGCTTGCCGATGAGGGCAAAAATCCCTTCGTGCTGGACAGCAAGGACCCGAAATCCTCCTTCTCCGATTTCATTCTGGGCGAGGTGCGCTACGCCTCCCTCAAGAAGCAGGATCCCGAGGAGGCCGACGAGCTCTTTAAGCGGGCCGAAAAGGAAGCCATGCAAAAGATCGGGTACTACAAGAAGCTCAACAGCATGGAAAACTGAGAGAAACCTTAGATACGCAAGGGCCGTCCGGCAGCGGACGGCCCTTCTATTCATACATTTTATACATGCCATACGTGCGGAAGATATGACGAATGGATGAATTCGCCGCGGCGTATTTGAAAGGCGTTTCCCGTATGATATGATAGATACAGCCATAAAGGAGAGCGACGCAATGAGTATTTCCCCCTTCGGCGGTTTTGACGCCATGTTCACGATCATCCCCATACTGGTGGCGGCCGGTTTTATACTGGTGTTCGGCCTGATTATCGCGTCGGTCGTTCGAAGCGCAAAGCAGCATAAGCGCAACAACGCGTCCCCCGTGCTGAGCGTGCCGGCTCTCGTCGCCACGAAGCGTTCCGATACCACCTACCACCATGACGGAAATACGATGAGCAATTCAAGCTTCACCACCTATTACGTCACCTTTGAGGTGGAGAGCGGCGACCGGATGGAGTTTGCCGTCGGGGATACGGAATATGGGCTGCTGGTGGAGGGGGACGCCGGGAAGCTGACGTTCCAGGGCACGCGGTACCTCGGGTTTGAGCGAAACAGGCGGTAGCCCCGCGCGTTTCGAGGAAGATAAGCGATATGGATATGACCGGCAAGCTGGAAACATTAAAGGACTATCTGCAGGAGCTTGGAAGCGTGGCCGTGGCTTTTTCGGGCGGGGTGGATTCCACGTTCCTCCTCAAGGTCGCGCACGACACGCTGGGGGACGACGCGATCGCCGTCACCGCCCGCTCCTGCTCCTTCCCCAAGCGGGAGCTCGAGGAGGCGCAGGCGTTTACGGCGCTCCACGGTATCCGGCATATGATCTGCGACTCGGAGGAGCTGAGTATCGAGGGGTTCTCCAACAACCCCGTCAACCGCTGCTACCTGTGCAAATCCGAGCTTTTCACAAAGATCAAGGCCATCGCGGCGGAGAACGGCATCCGTTCCGTCGCGGAAGGCTCCAATATGGACGATCTGGGCGATTACCGGCCGGGTCTTAGGGCCGTTGCGGAGCTCGGCGTAAAGAGCCCGCTGCGTTACGCGGGGCTGAATAAGAACGAGATCCGCCTTTTATCCAAGGAACTCGGCTTGCCCACGTGGGACAAGCAATCCTTCGCGTGCCTTTCTTCCCGCTTCGTATACGGGGAGCCGATCACGGAGGAAAAGCTCCGGATGGTGGACCGCGCCGAACAGCTCCTGCTGGATATGGGCTTTAAGCAGGTGCGCGTGCGCATCCACGATAAGCTGGCGCGCATCGAGATTTCCCCGCAGGAATTCGAGAAAATGCTCCAGCCTTCCGTGCGGGATACCGTCCACAATACGCTCAAAGAATACGGGTTCAGCTATGTCTCGCTGGATCTGAAGGGATACCGCACGGGAAGCATGAACGAAACGCTGTGAAGCGGCGAAGTCCTCCCGCGGCGGGATGTTGCATTCCCGCGCGTCATACGGTATTATATGAATAAGCATATCAGGAAGGTATGCGCGGGCCGGTTTCCACCGGATGAACGAATGCCATGAAGGCAGGGCGGCAGAACGGCGCCGCCTGTGTTTTGTATGGCATTTTTCATTGAGCGTGAAATTTTCCCCATGCATACCGGGAAGGAGCATGAAATGGACAGGCCGGAGCTGCTCGAGCTGCTTTACTCCGTAAAAAACGGGGAAACCGCGCCCGAGCGCGCGATCGAAAAACTCAAGCTCGCCCCGTTCGAGGACCTGGGGTTCGCAAAGGTGGACCACCACCGCGCTTTGCGGCAGGGCGTGCCCGAGGTGATATTCGGGCAAAACAAAACCACGTCCCAGATGATGGGCATCGTGGACGCGATGCTCCGCGGCGGCGCGCGCGATGTCCTCATCACCCGGCTTTCGGCGGACGCCGCCAAAAGCCTTGAGGGGGCGTATCCCTTCGAATACAGCGCCGTCGCGCGGCTGGGCGTCGTCAATCCCGACAGGGGGAAGCAAAAGAGGGGTTCGGTCGTCGTCGTATCCGGCGGCACCAGCGATATGCCCGTCGCCGAGGAGGCGGCGCTGACCGCCGAAACGCTGGGAAGCGATGTGACGCGCGTGTACGACGCGGGTGTCGCGGGCTTGCACCGGCTGCTCTCCCACCTGGAGGAACTGACCCGCGCGCGCGCGGTGGTGGCGGTGGCCGGCATGGAGGGGGCGCTCGCCAGCGTCGTGGGGGGGCTGGTGGAATGCCCCGTGATCGCCGTGCCCACAAGCGTAGGCTACGGCGCGAGCTTCGGCGGGGTTTCGGCGCTTCTTTGCATGCTCAATTCCTGCGCCAGCGGCGTCAGCGTCGTGAACATCGACAACGGCTTCGGCGCGGGGTATCTTGCCCATAAAATCAACACGACCGAGGGGATACAATGAGATCCGTCTATCTGGAATGCCGCATGGGGGCGGCGGGCGATATGCTTTGCGCTGCCCTGTACGAGCTTTGCGACGAGGCCAAACAAAAAGCCTACCTCGCCAAAATGAACGCGCTGGGGCTCAAGGACGTTCGGGTCCGGGCGCTGCCCGAGGAAAAGTGCGGGATACGGGGGACGCGGATGGCCGTTTCCGTCGGCACAGAGGAGGAGGGCCGCGAGGATGCGGAGGAGCATCCCGCGCACGACGCGCCCCACGCTCACGACGCCCACGCGCACAGCGCTCCGCACGCGCACGACGATGCAGCGTCGCCGGGCGGCATCGCCGCGCTGATCGGGGGGCTGGATCTTCCGGAGGCTGTCCGGAAAAACGCCCTGGATGTGTACCAAATGCTGGCGGAGGCGGAATCGGCCGTGCACGGCGCGCCGGTCGAGCTGGTGCATTTCCACGAGGTCGGCGCGCTGGACGCCGTGGCGGACATCGTCGGCTTCTGCCTGCTCATGGATCTGCTGGGGATCGAAGCCGTCACGGTTTCGCCCGTCCATGCGGGCTCCGGCCAGGTCCGCACCGCGCACGGCGTTCTTCCCGTGCCCGCGCCCGCGACCGCGCGCCTGCTCACGGGCGCGCCGACGTACTCGGACGGCACGGCGGGCGAGCTCTGCACGCCCACGGGCGCGGCGCTGATCCGGCGTTTTGCTTTGGGGTTCGGTCCCATGCCGGCCATGACTGTGGAAAAGATCGGCTACGGAATGGGAAAGAAGAATTTCGCGGCGGCAAACTGCGTACGGGCGTTTCTGGGCGAACCCTATGGCGCGCCCGCGCCCAATGACACGATCGCCGAGCTTCGCTGCAACATCGACGACATGACGCCCGAGGCGATCGGCTTCGCTATGGAGGCGCTGCTTGCGGGCGGCGTCAGGGACGTATACGTAGAGCCGGTTTTCATGAAGAAGAACCGCCCCGGCTTCGTGCTGGTATGCCTGTGCGGCGCGGACGACGCGGATAAAGCCGCGGCGCTGATGCTTAAGCATACCACCACGCTGGGCGTCCGGAAATTCCTGTGCGGGCGGTACATCCTCGACCGGGAAATTGAGGAGCGGCAAACGTCTCTGGGGAAGGTCCGCGTGAAGCGCTCGCACGGGTATGGCGTTTCCAGGGTCAAGCCCGAATACGACGACGTTGCGCGCGCGGCAAAAGAAAAGGGGCTTCCTTTTGAAGAAGCGTACCGGACGATCCTCGCCGAGTGCGAGGCATTGATCGAATAGGGAAAAGCAATATATTGTTCTTTGCAAGCTGTCGCATTAAGCATTTTCAATGCATACTGCAAGGATGTTTCGCCTTGCGGCAAAACCCTGGGGGGTCTAAAAAGGCGTCACTGGTGCCTTTTTTGCCCCTTCAGGGCACCGAACCCGCTGTCGCTGAGTGCATTTGAATATTTATACATTGTATACACTTAGCGCGACAGCCCCGCGCCCCCGCCAAAGGGACACGTCCCTTTGGAAACCCGCTACCGAAAACGCCCTATAGGGCGTTTTCGGGGGAGAGCGCTCAAGCGTGAACGCCGGCAACCTGATTGCCGAAGTTCACGCCGTTTTTTTATTCTTTTTTGCGAGACTGAGGAGCTTAAAGAGTATGATGAGGATCGCCGCGCCGGCGATTGCGGAAAGGATATATCCCGCGGCCTCGGGCAGGCCCTCCACGGAATAATCCGGCAGCGGGGCGCTGTAGCGGATGCCGTTCGCCATGCCGCCGGGCACATAGCCCAGCGGGCCGCCGCCCGATACGGCTTCTTTGATCTCGTCGATCCCCCACTCGCCCCACGCGGTGCCGGAGGCCAGGAGCCCGAGCGGAGACAGGCAGACCATCCCCACCAAAACCGCGTAAATGGGCCGGATCCTCGTCCTCGCGCCCTCGTAAAGCGTGCCGGGGGATACCTTTTGAATGAATGCGACCACCGCCACGGTAAACGCCGCCTCCACAACGCCCGCCACCAGCAGATGCGGGATCGTCATAGCCGGGATGGACACGGCGAGCGGATAGGGGCTGTAAAGCGGGAGCCCGGCCGCGTCGCGGAACAGCATCGGCTGAATGCCGAACTCAACTGCTGCGACGAGCGCCGCAACGTTGAGCCCGAAGTAGGAGCCGAGCGCGATGCCGATGTACCCGCCCTTTGCGGAACGCGTTCTTTCCTTGATGAATTTATAGATGAAATACCCCACGAAGGGCAGCACGAACGCCATATTGAAGCAGTTCGCGCCGAAGGAGAGGATTCCGCCGTCGCCGAACAGGAGCGCCTGCACCAGCAGCGCGATCGTCACCGAGATGCAGGCGGCCCAGGGCCCCAAGAGAATCGCAAGCAGCGTTCCCCCCACGGCGTGGCCCGTCGTGCCGCCGGGCAAGGGGATATTGAGCATCATCACAAGGAAGGAAAACGCCGCGCCCACCCCCAGCATGGGGAGCTTTTCCTTGGGGACCTCCTTATTGACTTTTTTGACGGCGACCGTCCATACCGGGACCATTGCCGCGCCCAGCACGGCGCAGGTGGAGGGACTCAGATAGTTATCCGGAATATGCATGCCGTTCATCCCTTTCCAAAATATCGAAAATAAAAAGAGCCCGAAAACGACGCTTCGTGCAGCCGCTCCTGGGTTCATCCCAAATTCATCAAAAATGCGATTCCAGCGGGGCCTTCATGGCTCCCATTCAAGAAAAGTATATCATTGTGCAATCGGATGCACAATGGGGAACTTTGCGGAACGATTTTGTAACAGGGCCGTTATTCGCGCCCGGGCGCTTCCTGAGAGTCGGCCAGCGCGCAGATGTGCCTGACCGCCTGCTCCACCGACTGCGTCCATGGCCGGGGGACCGTTCCCACCACATGGATCCGGCAGTTTTCCATAGGCAGCAGCACCTTGAGCGCGGGGCTCCCGCCGATGGCCTCGGCCATCCTGGGCGTCAGCTCCCCCAGAAGCGCGTTCGCCGCAATGATCCCGATCGGCCCGGCGATCACGTCGGCATGCCGGGCGTTGTGTACGATCGCATTCTCGCCGGTGGCCCCCTGATCGGCCCCCGCTTTGAGCATGACGGTAGTCGCCATCGCGTTGGTGCCCAGGGCGAGTATGGTATGCCCGGCGGGGAGCTTCTCGCGCAGCCCGGCAACCAGCGCCCGACCCATGCCGCCGCCCTGACCGTCGATCACCGCAATCCGCAATTCCATGATCTCCTTTGCTGACGCTTCCCCAATATTGTAATATGCGGGGGACGGAATGTCCACCGCAGGCGGCGGCCGTTTGGGCGGGATGGATGATTAGAATTCCTCGTACGTTGCGGGATCCTGGCCGTTTGTTCTTCCGTCGGCGCGGGTGAGCGCGGCGATTGCGCGCATTTCCTCATCCGAAAGGCTGAAATCGAACACGTCGAGATTCTCCTGCTGGTGCGCGGGCGACGACGCCTTGGGGATGGGGATCGCGCCCAGCTGGATATGCCAGCGCAGGATGACCTGCGTGGCCGATTTTTTATGCCCGGCCGCAATCGCTTCGATGGCCGGCTCCCTTAAGGCGCTGTTTCCGCGGCCCAGCGGGCTCCAGGATTCCGTCGCGACGCCGTTTGCCGCGTGCCAGCGGCGGAGCTCCTCCTGATTGAAATAAGGATGCAGCTCGATCTGGTTGACGGAAGGCTTGACGCCGGTTTCCTTTTCCAGACGGGCGATGTGCGCGGGCAGGAAGTTGCACACGCCTATGGAGCGCAGGAGCCCTCGCTTTTTTGCCTCGATAAAGGCCTGCCAGGCCTCCACATACAGATCCGCGCGCGGGTTGGGCCAATGGATGAGATACAGGTCGTAATAGGCCAGCCCTGCGCGGAACAGGGATTCCTCGATCGTGCGGATCGCCTGCTGGTACGCGTGATGCCGGCCGGGAAGCTTGGAGGTGACGAAAAGCTCCTCCCTGGGCACCCCGCAGCGCCTGACGGCCTCTCCCACCGCCCCTTCGTTTTCATAATTGAAGGCGCTGTCCAGGAGCCTGTAACCGAGCCGGATCCCGTTTTGAATGGCGTCCGCCCCGTCCGCCCCGTTGAGCTTATAGGTGCCCAGCCCGATGGCGGGAATGCGAAGATTGTCGTTAAGCAGCAATTGCGGAATGATGGGATAAGGCATAGATTCTCCTTTTTGCAGCGCGCGCAACCCGCCGGTTGGGGCGCATGCGGGCCCCTCCGGCTCTTCTTCATCATTATAACGCCTGCAAAACGAAGTGTAAACGCGGACGCGGATTAAGGATTTTATGACCGCCGGCCTTTCCCGGGCGGTACGTACGCCCCGGAGCCGGCCGCGCCGTCCGCATCGTTCATGGAAATTTCTTTGAACCTTTCCCGCAGGGCAAGGAAGGCTTGTACGACGTCGGGATCGAAATGCGCGCCCGACCCTTCGCGTATGATGGACACCGTCTCCTCGTGCGCGACGGCCCCCTTATAAATGCGGCGGGTGGTAAGCGCGTCGTACGCGTCGGCGACGGCCATCAGCCGGGCGGGCAACGGGATCCCGCTGCCCGAAAGCCCCAGCGGATACCCGGTGCCGTCCCATTTTTCATGGTGGGAAAAGGCGATCTCCCTCGCGCAGGTAAGGAAGGTTTCGGCGCCGCCCATCAGCCTTTCCGCGCATAAAATGGCGTCCCGGCCAATCGTCGTATGCTTCTTCATAATCTCATACTCTTCCTCCGATAAAGGGCCCGGCTTCAGAAGAACATGATCGGGTATGCCGACCTTCCCGATATCGTGCAGCGGCGAGGAGGCGACGATGAGCCGGATCCTTTCCGGCGTGAGGGCGTCCCCGTACCGTTGTGTCGCGCCCAGATATTCGGCGAGCTCCCGGATGTAGAGCTTGGTCCGCCGGATATGGCCGCCGGTTTCGTTGTCCCTTGTTTCGGCCAGCGCCGCCATCGCCATGATGGAGGCCTCCTGGGCGGCGGAAAGGTCCCTGGTGCGCCGCAGCACCTCCGCCTCAAGGTATTGGTTCTGGTCCTTCAGAAAATCCCGCGATTGCTTGAGCGCGAGATGGGTCCGCATACGCGCGAGCAGGATCGGCGGGCTGACGGGCCGGGCAATATAATCCGCCGCGCCCAGCGCAAAGCCCCTTTGCTCGTCCGCCTCGCTGGAGCAGGCCGTCAGAAAGAGAACGGGGATATCCTTGAGCGCCCGGTCCTCTTTGAGCCTGCGGCAGGCCTCGTAGCCGTCCATCACCGGCATCATCGCATCCATCAGGATGATATCCGGCGGGAACGACCGCGCCTCCTCCAGCGCCTTTGCCCCGTCCGCCGCCGTCCTGATACGGTATTCCCGCTTGAGTATACCGTTCAGCAGCAGAATATTCCCCGGCGTATCGTCCACGATCAGCGCCACCGGCTTCTGTTCATCTAAGCGCATGCCGGCCTCCTGCCTGTCATAAGCGCCATAGCGCGGCGCCGCTTTCTCATAAGGCCGGAAGGGCCGCCGGCCTTTCCCGGCGGCCCTTTCCGGTCCATCGGCTATCTTATGCGTATCTCAGTATTTTTCGAGCGCGGAAACGGGTTCGGACGCGGCCCTGCCGAGCTTGGGAAGGTCCCTGAACAGGGAGACGGATGCGGCGCCGTCCCTTTCGTAGCCGGTATCCAGCCTGAACTTGCCGACCTCCTCGCGCAGCGTGGCGGCCTGCGCGGACATTTCCTCGCTTGTGGCGGAGTTCTCTTCCGCGGTGGCCGCGTTCGTCTGCACCACGGCGGATACCTGCGTAAGTCCCTGCTTGATCTGCTCGATTGCGAGGGCCTGCTCGGCGGACGCCTGGTCGATCTTCTTGATGCTCTCGTTGACCTGGCTGGTTTTCTCTTCGACGTTGTGCAGAATCTGCGCGGTCTGCGCCGTGATCTGCGAGCCCTCCGCCACCGTTACGGCCGAGCGCTGGATCAGCTCCGCGGTCTGCTTGGCGGCCTCCGCAGATTTGGCGGCAAGGTTGCGGACCTCGTCCGCCACCACCGCAAACCCCTTGCCGGCGTTTCCGGCGCGGGCCGCCTCGATCGCGGCGTTGAGCGCGAGGATATTGGTCTGAAACGCGATATCCTCGATCACCTTGGTGATGTTGGTGATCTGGCTGGAGGCGGAGCCGATGTTCGCCATCGCCTCGGTCAGCCGTTTCATATGTTCGTCGCCGTCCTCGACGTTGGCGTTCGCCTGCTCGACGTATTGCGTCGCCGTTTTAACGTTCGCGGAATTCTCCGCGGCCTGCTCGGCGATCTTGGTAATGGAGACGCTCAGCTCTTCCACGGAGGAGGCCTGTTCCGTCGAGCCCGTCGCAAGCGCCTGCGCGCCGCTGGAAACCTGGGAGGCGCCGGTGCTGACCTGCTCCGCGGCAGTGTTGATGGTCACAAGGGTATGGTTCAGGGCCGAGGCGGTATTCTCCATCGCCTGCTTGATCGCGGCGAAATCGCCCACATAATCGAGATCCACGCTGACGCGCATATCCCCGTGGGACATCTGCGCCAGCTTGTCCGAGATGTCGTGGATATAGGAGGAAAGCAGGGCGTTCGTCTTCCGGATGCTCTTCGCCATGCCGCCCAGCTCGTCCCGGCTTTCATAGCTGACTGTGACCTGCATGTTGCCCTTTGCCATTTCGCCGTATACGGTCTCGATTTCCTTGACCGGGGTCAGGATGGATTTCCGGATGACCAGCACGACGATGACCGTCGTCACCACCGAGACCACGGCAGCGGAAATGAGCATGATCCAGGCGAGGTCCTGATCGGTTTCGGCATCGACCCTCTGCGTCTCCGCTCCCTGCGTGCCGACGTCGTTCAGTTGGGCCGCGATATCGGCCGCCTTATCGAAGCTGGGCACATACTGCTCCTCGTACAGCTGATACGCCTTGGCCGTATTTTCCTCCGTTTTGTTTTTGAGCAGGTCGATGATCTGCTGCCGGATGGAGGAGGTCGCGTCGAGCGCCGCGGAAAGTTCCTGGATCTGGCCGTTCAGGGAATCGTCCCTTTGGTTCTTGGAGAACGCGTCCACGGTTTCCATCAAGTGGTCCATTTCGTCCCCGGCCTTTGTTTCATACTCGTTCACTTTATCCGCCGAATCCTCCTGCATCGCCTGCAGCAGGTACCGCTCGACGGAGAGCATGTCGTGCCGGATGCTCCAGGTGTAGGTGATGTTCGGGAGGGTGTATTTGCTGTACAGCTCCACCTGCTCCCCGATGTTGCTCACGCTGTATACGGACATGCCCAGGGACAGCAGCAGCAGCACAATGATGATGCCAAACCCGACGATGAGTTTCATGTTGATGGTTAGGTTTTTCATGACGCTTCTTTTTCTCCCTTTGTATTTTTGATTTATTTCGTCCGGTCGATCAGCACGAGATCCATAAACTCGGAAGCCGTGATTTTTACCGGCATCCTGCCGTTTTTTTGGAAGATGAGATAATTTCCGTCCGTACGGACGTTGCGGAACACCTCCCCGTCCCGCAGCATCCCGAAACGCGCGGTGTTCAGCCTGGTGCGAAAGTCGAAATGGATGGTCGTGCCGGTCCCCATAGTCACCTCAAGCTGGTAATCCGGCAGGGCGCGGACGCTTTTGAAATATCCGGCCTCCGCCTCTATGGTCATGTTGGCCATTTTAGAAGGCGCGGCTTTTTCCCGCATACCCCGTTTTGAGGTGTTTTTTCCTTTTTCTGCAACATCCGCGCTCTTCTTCGGCTCCGGCGCGTTCACGGGTTCGGCCGGGTCCCCGGTCAGTATTTTCATGCCCTGTTCCTCCCTTGGGACGGTATGTTTTGAAAGAGCGGAATCGCCCTTATTTCAGAAGCGGCTGCCGGCAGACCTCGACCGAGCCGGTTTTAACTTCCATGGCCAGCGTCCTGCTTTCGCCGCCCCGCAGATCGGCCTTATGGATGGTCAGCCCCATTTCGAGCAGCGCGCGCTTCACGGCGTCGATGTTCTTTTTCCCCACGCCGAAAACGTCCTGCCGGAGCATGGAATCCGCCCCGCCGTACATTCCGATGCGAAGCTCTTCCCTTTTGCAGCCGTATTTCTCGCACATGGCGTTGACGAGCAGGGGAACGCCCGTCCGGGCGAAATAACCGGGACGCTTTGTTTGATCCGTACCGTCCGGCGGAGAGGGAAGCACCACGTGAATCATCCCCGCCGCCTTTTTATTCGGGCTGTATACGGTGACCGCCACGCAGGACGCCAGAGCGAAGGTCCGGATAACGGCGTCCTCGCGGTCGGTCAGGGCATACTCCCCCATTCCTACAACCAGTTCCATTGGCTCACCCAACCGGGCGTACCGGCCGGCGCGCCGGTTTTTTCCGCCCCATGCCCTGTTCCTTCCCGCGGACCGCGGGCGTCACGCATGTATAGCGCGCCGTCCCGCGGTTGCGGCCCTCCCGGTTCCTTTCGGAGCGCGTCAGCCCAGGGCGCTGAACGTATCCCGCTCGTCGTCCGTCAGGAGCCTCTGGCAATCCAGCAGCAGCTTGACATTGCCCCCCGCCTTGCCGATCCCCTTGATGTATTTGTGCCCGCCCTTGCTGATGTCAGGGGGGGGCGCGATATCCTCCTCCCGCATTGCCAGCACCTCCGAAACGCTGTCCACGATCAGCCCGATGGAGATGTCGTTGGTATCGATCACGATGATGCAGGTCCTGCCGTCGTATTCCCGGACCGCTTTTTTAAAGCGCAGCCGGGCGTCCATGACCGGGATGATCTTCCCCCTAAGGTTCGTGATCCCCTTTACGTACGCCGGCATCTCGGGGACCTCCGTGATCGGCTGGATGCCGATGATCTCGGTAATGTACCGGATCTCCATCCCGTACAGCTCGCTGCCCATGGAGAAGATCAGATATTTTCCCTTAAGGGTGTCCTCCTCTTCCTGTTCCTGCAGGTTCGATACGTCCGCCTGTGCCATGAAACTGCCTCCTTTGCGGTATTCAAGCTGTATTCAGCCCATTATCTCGGAAAATCGCACATGCCGATCAGCCCGCCGATGTTGAGGATCAGGCTGATGCTTCCGTCCCCCAGAAGGGTGCAGCCGCTCAGCCCGTCCACCCTTCTCGTGTTTTTGATGTATGCCGGAAGGGTCTTGACCACCACCTGATGCTGGCCCAAGAGCTCGTCCGCGAACAGGCAGAGGCTCTTTCCGTCCTGCTCCACCATGAGCATGATGCCCTTCGTGAAATCGGTGACGCCGCTCTCCACCGCGTACAGTTTATGGAGCCGCAGGATGGGGTAGCATTGCCCGCGGACCATCATCATCTCATTGCCGTCGGGGTCGGTAATCAGATCGCTTTCCCTCACCCGGAAGGTTTCCTGAATGGAGGTGGTGGGAATCGTATACTTGGCGGCGCCCACACGGATGTTCATGCCGTCTATGATCGCCAGGGTGAGGGGTATTTTCATCGTCGTTACCGTGCCCGCGCCCTCCGCGCTCTCCACCGACACCGAGCCGCCGATTGCCTCCAGGTTCCTGGTCACCACGTCCATGCCGACGCCGCGGCCGGAGAACTCCGTGACGCTGTCGTTGGTGGTGAACCCCGGAAGGAAGATCATGTTCAGAACCTCCTTCTCCGTCATTTCGCTCTCCGGCTTATGGATCAGGCCGTGTTCCGAGGCTTTTTGCAGGATCTTTTTCCGGTCCAGGCCCCTGCCGTCGTCCCTGACGGTCACGAGGACGTCGCTTCCGGCGTTTTCCGCCTCCAGCGTGATCCGCCCCGTTTGGGGCTTGCCGGCGGCGAGCCTTTCTTCTGCGGGCTCGATGCCGTGATCGACGGCGTTGCGCACCAGATGCATCAGCGGATCGGAAATGTGCTCGATGATGTTTTTGTCCACCTCGGTTTCCTCACCGATCAGCTTGAGCTCGACCTCCTTGCCCAGCTTCCGTTCCATATCCCGCACGATGCGGAACATTTTGTGGAAGGTCGCCGACAGGGGCACCATCCGGATGGACATGACCATATCCTGCATCTCGCCGGTGATCTTTTTGAGCTGGCGTGCCGCCTTATGGAAGCTGTTCAGGCGCAGGGACGCAAGCTCGGGGTTTTGGGTGACCATCGCTTCGGCGATCACCATCTCCCCCATCAGATCCATCAGCTTATCCAGCTTCGCCACGTCGACGCTGATGATGCTTTGATGGGCGCCCCTGCTCCCGTCCCGGCCGTCGTCCTTCGGCTCCCTGCATGCGCCCTCCGGGATCGCGGCGGCGGTATCCGGGACGGACCCTTCTTTAAACGCAGCGAATTGCGCGGCCACCTGATCGTCCTCCAGTTCGGCAAGCTCCAGATTTCTTACAAACGCGGCGCTCATAAAAAAATCATGCAGTTCCTGCAGGCTTTTGTCGGAGCGGAGCACCACCCGGAACCCCTGCTCCCGTATCACCCGCGCGCTTTCGTTGTTTTCGACGATATCCTCGGGAAAATAGCAGAATTCCTCCGAGACCTGCCCCATGTTATGGATGATGGCGTAGGACCGGATATTCTCCATTTCGCAGCCTTCGTCAAAATAGACGACGGCCTCGTATCCCCTTTGCCCGGAAGCCGCAGCCCCCCGGCCGGGGGCGGGATCGCACCGCCGCGCGCCGAAGGCTTCCGCGTCCGCCCTATGCGCGCGCGGGGCGTCCTTTTCCGTCTGGATGGAAGCGAGGCAGCCTTTGATGCGCCCGATCAGCCCGGAAGGATCGCCGTCCGGGCTTTTTGCGGCCTTTACCTTTTCCAGCTCCAGCTTGATGAAATCCACGCCCTCCAGAACCAGGTCCGAAAGAAGCGCGCAGTCCGTATGCTCCGGCCTCTCCTCCCGGATAAAATAGAAGAGGTCCTCCACGGCGTGCGCGAGCGACGCCAGGCCGTTAAAGAGCATCATGGCGGAAGAGCCCTTGATGGTGTGCATGATCCGGAAAATCTCGTTGACCGTATCCGGCGGGAAGCAGCCCGCCTTCTCGCTCAGAAGGATCGATTTTTCGAGCTGCTCGATGTTCTGCGCGGTTTCATACACGTATATGTCCCGCATGGATTCGGTTGAAAAATCGTTATCCAACCCGCCGCCTCCTTTTGCTTCGCTGCCCCGTTCCGTACAAAAATGATCCGCTGCACAGAAGAATACAGCGGATCATTTTTCATCGCATACCCAGTTTTGAGGTATTTTTGGGTTTTCTGTCAGAATTCCTTGAAATTCAGTTCGGTTTTCGAATGAATGTCCAGCTTGCTGTATACGCTTTTCAGGATTGTCCGCACCGTCGCCTCCGATATGTACAGCCTTTCGGCAATCTCCTTTGCGCTCAGCCTGTCCCTGGCCAGCCGCGCGACCTCCCTTTCCCTGGGCGTCAGCGGGGATTCGGCTTGGAGAACGGCCTTTTTTATGATGCTTGCGCCTTTCCCCTGGCGCTTGCCCAGCGCGATCACGGCGTTGACGCCCTCCTGATCGGAAACGGAGCGTTTTGCCGATTCGAGCAGGGCGCCCAGCGTGTCCGCCTGCTGGGCGAAGGGAAGGTAGACCCGGTCGGGCAGGGCGATAGCAAGCGCCTGGGCAAGATACTCTCTCGCTTCCCCTTCCTCGCCGGTCCTGTACTTTGCCGCGGCAAGAAAGAGGAGCTGGTATATCTGCGAGAGAAGATAATGCATGCCCTTTGCCGTATCTATAATGAGCTGGGAAATGCCGAAAAATTCGTTGTACCGCTTTCCCTGCAGCAGAAGATGCGCGTAAACGATCTGGGCATAGGGGACGGCCGGCGCGTACAGCGCCTTTTTCATGCTCTCCGCGTCGCAAAGCCATTTGGCGACCGCATCCGTTGTGCCCAGCACGACGCTTACGGCCGCCAGGGCGAGCTCCACCATGCGCACGATACAGGGTTTCGGGCTCTCCTTCGCGTGGCTTTTTATATTGTTTACGGCGGTAAAATATCCTTCCGCGTCCCCCCGCAGGATGGCGACGCGCGCAAGCGTCAGTTCGGCGCAAATGCAGATGCCGGTCTGCTGGCAGCTGCGCGCTGCATAGAGCGCCCTATGGCACAGCATCTCGGCCGCGTCGTCCTCTCCGCGCATCAGCATGGCCTCCGCCCGCATGACGCTGTCGGCGCCCGTGCCATGCCCCCGGGTAAGCCTGCGGTAGCAGGGCAGGCTTTCCTCCATCTCCCGCAGTTCGTTTTCCAGCCCGCCGGATTCACGCCAGAACATAAACAGAACGGACGTGCTTCCGAACGTCCACGGCATAGTATCGTTCGCAAGGACGCTGCTGGGGCCGCCCAGGATCGCCAGGGCCGCCTTGCGGCCCTCGTGCATCTTTTTGATATCGTTGTATGCCGTAAACGAGGTCATTAGGGCGAGCTCGCCCCGGACGCTCCTTAGCTCCTCCCGGCTAAAACCCGTATCGCGCCCGGCCGCCGAGGCAATCAGCCGGCGCAGCTTTTCAAACAGCTCCGTTTGCCCGCCCAGCCACAGCGGATAGGCAAATATCAGCATGGCGAAGGGATATTTGCAAAGCGTTTCTTCCGGGCATTCGCCCGCCACGGCCGCGGCGAATTCCAGGAGGCCGTTTTCCCTCTGGCCGTCAAGGTATTCGACGCTGAAAGGCAGGGACAGGAGCGCGTCAAAATCCCCGACCTTCAAAAAAAAACGGCCCGCAAGGTAATACTGCGAAACGGCCGCAAAGGACCGGCCCGCCAGATGCAGGACGCGCTTTTGGAATTCCTCGGGCTGATGATGATAGAAACGGTTCCGCAGATAATCCTGCAGAATGCCGTGTATGGTATATAAGCCCTTCTGCGGAAAGTAGCGGATGAAATCGTTGGTGCTGAGCAGCTCTTCGATCGCGCCGGGGAGCGTCTCCCGGCCCAGCATGATCGCCGCCTGCCGGGCGGTAAAATGATCCATCACCGAAACCGAAAGCAGAAACTCCTTTTCTTCCGGCGTGAGCCTGTCCCAGATGGCGATTTCGACCAGACGCTCGATATCCGCGGTATAATCGAAGGAACCGCTCTCCTCAAAGCTGAGGATCTGCAGCCGGATGGCGGACACCCAGCCCTCGGTGCCGGTAAAAACGCTTTCCAGCTCGCTCTCGGAAAGGCGGATGCCCTCCATGAGGAAAAGGCTGGCGGTGCCTTCCCTGTCAAAAAAAAAGGCGGACGAATCGATGGTATAGATATTGTCGTTATGCACCGTGAATTTCTGCCTCGGCCCCAGCTGCTGGGTAATGAATACCATGTGCAGGTTGGGGCTTCCGTGCATGGAGAAAACGCTCATCAGCTCGCGCGGGATATCCGAGCTTACCAGCTGATAATTGTCGATCACCAGGTAAGTTTCGGCCTGGCACTGAAAGTCCCGGAGGATCCCGGTCATATACATCAGCGTATCCACCGCGGGGACCTCCAGTTTTCTCAGGTTGGCGGCAATTTCGCCGTTCACGTTGGAAAGCAGCTCGCAGATGCCCCTCCATGCGACGGCGGCCGGTTCCCCCAGGCAGGTGTACCAGTACTCGCAGGCGCCGGAGGGAAGATTCTCCCTCAGGTACTCCCGGACGGCCGTCGTTTTCCCGAAGCCGGACGGCGCTTCCACAACGGTCAGGGGATGGAGCGGTATCTGGGCAAGCTGTTTGCTGAGCCTGTCCGTAAAATAATATGCCTTTTGACGGCCGTATTTTTTACGCATCCTTTTTACACTCCAATCAAAAATATTGCTTGCAGTTCAGATATGGGCGAAGATCATTTTATGACTTGGCGGTTTTGAAGTTTTCCTGCGGCCGCGCGGCCGGCGATGACGCGTATCCTTCTTCTGGCAACTACTCCATACGGCATGCCTCCCGTCCGTTATCTGCATTAACGACATATTTCGATAGAAATCGGCATAAAATGTATGTATTGTTCCCGACGCCCATGATTGCAAAAGGCTGTAAGCAGCTTTTTGAAAGGGTTTTTTAAACCTTAAATTTTGAATATCGGGCAGTGATGGGAGCACGCAAAATGTTGTTTGATTCGGAATCGCGGAAATGTTTCAAGAAATGATCCGGGTCCAGCCGAGACGGCGCCGACAGGAGCCAAAAGCCTGTGAAAGCGGTAAATCGCATAAAAAAATATAGGCGCAGCCTATAGAAAGCGCTTTTCTATATGCAAAGGGCGCAGGCTTTTGCCTGCGCCCTTTGCATATAGAAAAATCCGCAGCGGTATCCGTGATCCCCGTTCCGGCTAAAGCTTTACGACGGTCTCCTCGTCGACCGCTTTTTTGGCCGCAAGCGCCCACTCCACCGCCTTGTATCCGTCCATGAGCCCCACGAGCGGCGGGCGGTTGTTCGCGATGGCATCCACATAATCCTGTATTTCGGCCACGAACGTCGGCTCCCAATACTCGTAGAACCACTTCACGGTGGTCTGGTTGATGCCGTTCTGGTTCATATACAGCACGCGGTCGTTGGTGGGGGTCACGCACACGCGGATGCAGCCCTCGGTGCCGAACACCTCCGTTTCCACGTGGTAGCCGTACGCGCAGTTGCGCGTGGTCTCGAACCAGCCCATCGCGCCGTTATCGAACTTGCAGAGGATGCCGCAGTTGTCGATATCGTTCACGGCGGCGAGACCCTCGTAAGCGTATACGCCGCCCAGGCCGTAGACCGACTTTGCGTCGGAACCCAAAAACCAGCGTGCGGCGTCGTAATCGTGCGTGAGCATATCGAACACCAGCCCGCCGGAGGTAGGGGAAAACTTGATGATGAACTCCGCCATGGAGGCAGGGTCCCGGTTGATCATCTTAATGAGCACGGGCTTGCCGATAAAGCCTTCCTCCAGCTTCTTTTTGAGCGCGCGGTAGGAGGAATCGAACCGCCGGTTGTAGCCCACCTGGAACACGCCGATATTGCTTTTGCTCACGGCGTCCCGGATGCGGCCGATCTCCGCGAGCGTCATGCCCAGGGGCTTTTCGATGTAAACGTTCTTTACGCCCAGCTCGGCCGCGGCGCAGGCAAGCTCGCAGTGGGACTGCGAGTTCGTCGCGATGACGACGCCGTCCAGTTCGCGGTTCCGGAAAAGCTCCCTATAATCCGTATAGCGGTAGCGGGGATGCAACTCCCGCTCCGCCTCGTCGAGTTCGGCCTCCACCACGCTGCAGACGGCGCATAGCTCCGCGTTGGGGATGCGATAGCGGATATTGGCGGCATGGTTGCGCCCCAGCCGTCCCAAGCCTACGATGCCCAGCTTGACGGTATCCATGGGTGATTCCTCCTAATGCTATTTTTGCAGGAACGGAAAGCCCCGGGCAAGGTTACCAGTCGTACAGATCCCAGGCGCTTTCGCTCCTGATATCGGTGGACTGGCGGATAATGAGGTTGGTTTCGAGCGTCACGACGCGCGGCGGCGCGGCGGGCCCCTGCTGGATCCGCCAGAGCAGCAGCTCCACCGCCTCGCGGCCCATGCGCTGTTTGGGAACCGAAATTGTGGAAAGGGAAGGGCTGACGAGCGTTCCGGGAAAGTTGTTGTCGAACCCCATGACGGCTACCTCCTCCGGGATGCGCAGGCCTTCCTCGCGCAGCGCGCGGATGGCGCCGATCGCCATCTGGTCGTTGCCGCACAGCACGGCGTCGAACGCCCGCCCGCCCGCGAGCAGGGCGCGCATACACTCGTAGCCGCTGATCGGGGTATAATCGCCCTCGCGCACCAGCGCGGGGTCCCGCCCGGCGCCCGCGTCGCCCAGCGCGGCAAGATACCCCTCGTAACGCTTCCTGCCCATGGTAAAGCGCGTGGGCGCGGCGATATACGCGATCCGCCTGCGGCCGGTTTCCAGCAGATGGGAAGCCGCCGCGTACGACGCCTGCCGGTTATCGACGACGACGGCGTCCAGCCTCCCGCCCGGCGCGGCTTCAAAGAATACGACGGGGATGCGCTTGCCGCCGATACGGAGCTGCCGGAGTTCTTCGATATAGGCGGCGTTGTCCTCCGGATCGCAGCAGGTGGAGAGAAGGATGCCGTCCATCCACTGCCTGCGCAGCATATGGATGGTTTCGCGCTCCTTCTTCAGGTCCTCGCCGGTTTCATAAATCGTCAGGGAATAGCCGTGCTGCGCCGCGGCCGTCTGCATGCCGCGCAGCACTTTAGGGAAGAACACGCTGACGATGGAGGGGACGATGACGCACAGCGTGTTGGTCCTGCCGCTTTTGAGCCCCTGCGCGAGCGTGTTGGCGTGGTACTGGAGCTCTTCCGCCGCGAGCAGCACGCGCTGCCGGAGCTCTGAGCTCACGCTCTTGGTATCGTTGAGCACGTGGGATACCGTGGAAATGGATACGCCGGCGCGCGCCGCCACATCCTTGATGCTGGCCGTATGTCCGGAATGCGCCTTAGATCGTTTTGTCATATGCGTGAGAGGTACCCTTTCATATTCTGCAGCCAAAGCGCCGCCGCCTCGGCGTCGCCGGGGAGGGGCAGGCATTCCGCGCCGATATCGCCGCCGTAGCCGGTTTCTGCGAGCGCCCGCGCCACGGCGTGAAAATCCGTATGCCCCCCGCCGGGATACCGGCGGTTGGAATCCGCCGCGTGCACATAGACGATGCGGCGCGCGTTGTCCCGCAGCGCCTGCGCGATATCGCGCTCCTCGATGTTCATGTGGAAGGTATCGGCAAGGATGCCGGTGGCAAGCAGGCCGTTTTCCTCGATAAACGCGGCCGCGTCGTACACGCTGCACAGATAATTGTTTTCATAGCGGTTGATGGCCTCGAGCGCCAGCCGCACGCCGCGCTCCGCGGCGCAGGCGTCCGCCCTTCGCATGGCGTCCCCCAGGCGCAGCAAGCCTTCCTCCTTTTGGCCGGGCGGCGCGATATTCCCGCGCAGGCAGCCGACGATCACCAGCGCCCCGAGCTCCGCTGCGGTATCGATAAAGCCCAGCAACCGGCGCATGGCCTCCCCCCGCGCGATCGGATCGGGATCGATCAGGGAAAGCCCGTCGTCCACATAGGCGCGCCCCGTGCCGAGCGCGCTCACCGCAATCCCCTCGCGCGCGAGGGCATCCGCAAGCCGCCGGGTATCCAGTTCCTCCGGCGCGCGCGCATGAATCTCAACGCAATCATACCCAAAAGAACGGGCGCGGGCAATCCCCAGGCAAAAATCTCCTTCGTGGAGGAAAGGCGCCGCAGGGCCCCTCCGGTTCACGAGCGTCATCGCCAGCCTCGGCGCGAACATCGCTTCACTCCCCTTCCCCTTCATAACCCCCGAGCGCGCGGATATGCGCGCTGATGTGCGATGCGACCTGCTCCTCCAGCTCCGCCTTATGCCGGACCAGCGCGGCGCCGATATCTGCGGCAAGCGCCGGGTCCGAAAAAAGATACCCGTAGGTGATGTGCATGAGCTGGCGGGAATCGTCCTTTTCCAGGTAAAGCGGCAAAAGGGCGTCCGGCGTATCCGAAAGCGGCGCGACGCGCATAGGGTCCGCATGCACCGTATACGCCTTTTTCGCTTCCGGGAAAGCCTCGAGTGCGCGCGCATGCATGCGCCGGTACAGCGCCGGCTCGTACATGGCGAGCGTCCGCACGGCGCAGAGCCAGCTCGTGCCCGAGGTCTTGACATGGAACAGCCCGTTCGTAGAGCGGGCAAGGGCCGCGTAAACGCTGAACTTGTCGCTGGCGGAATGCACGCTCAGCTTGTGCCCGAAATGTGCCGCGATGCGGGCGTGCGCCTCCATATCCGAAAACAGCCCGGGCAGGCTGCCGACGTACTCCACGCCCTTGTGGAACTCCCCCACGAAGCGCGGCGCGACGCTCGTATACGCTACAGAGAGGCGCGTCAGTTCCTTCGCCACGAAGTAGTGCGCTTCGTGCGTGGTGACGGAGGCGGTTTCATCGAGCGACAGTTCATAATCCACCGTCCGCCGGTGCGGCAGGAGGGTATGCCGGTATATCTCCGCCGCGAGCGCGACGCTCTCGCCGTACTGAACCGCGAGCCGCTCGAGCGTTTCGCGGCCGAAGCGAAGCCCCAAGCGCGCGGCGTCCGCATCGTGCGGGTACTCCGCCTCCAGCCGCGCGCGCGTCTCCTCCGGCAATGCCATATACCGCTCGTGTACGGGCGCGCCGGGCGGGAGGTCCTCCAGCACATCGGAACAATCCAGCGTGATCATGGTGCAATCGTCCCGGAGCGCCCTCTTAATCTGCTCCGCAGTTTTCAGATGGTCCCCGTCGGCGGCATAGCCGCCGCGGTAACCGGCGCGGAGCGCGCCGTACGCCGCGGCGTCGATCATATCGTCGTAGCTGCGGCGCATAAAGGAAAGCTCGCGCAGGCTCTGCTGCGCCAGCACGGGCTTGAGGCGGCTGTTTTGGACCGCCCGTATATGCGCCCCGGCGCACAGGCCCAGCCTGTCCCCCAGCCCCAGGGTCGCCGCCGTCCGCCCGAACGCGGCCGGCGCGGTGAAGGGCAGGTACGCGTTGAGCACCAGCCTGTTGAAGTGGGTCGGCGGGCAGACCTTGACGCCGTCCGCCGCAACTCCGGCGAGGTCCCGTACGAGCGCCCCCCCGCCGCGGACGAAGAGCGACTCCATCCCATAGCGGCTTGCAAAGACGAGTTCGAAGTCCTCCCCCTCGCAGCGGGAGCTTTCCACGGGTTCCGCGCCCGCGGGCAGCCAGGACAGGGAACGGCTCATTTGGGCCTCCTTTGCATCGGGGATTTGCCCCGCGGACGTATCCCGCATCAGTCGATGCCGAACGTCAGCATGACCTTGAACGCGTCCGCCTTGAGCTTGCAGGCGACGTCGAAGGCCTCGTGAATCTGACCGAAGCCGAAATAATGCGTGTTGAGCGCGCCGAAATCGTATTTGTCCCGTATGGCGCTCATAAAGCGGATGGTGCGCTGCGCGAAATCCTTCGTGCCGCCCGAACCGCTGATGGAAAGCGTGCGCCAGATGGTGCTGCCGATCTCCACGGGCACCTTGCGCCCTATGGAGTGACCGATGAGCCGCACGCGCGCGGAGTGCCCCGCCACCTCGAACAGGGAGGCGATCGCCGCGTCGTTGCCCGAGGCTTCCACGACCACCGTGCCCATGCGCCCGTCCGTCAGCCGCTCGATCTCCTTCGTGAGATCCACCGCCCTGGGATCGACGACATCATCCGCGCCGTACCGGAGCGCGATGGCGCGCCGCTTTTCAAACGGCTCTACGACGATGACCTTGGCGCCGCTCGTTTTGGCGGTCATCACCGCGGAAACGCCCACCGGCCCGCAGCCCATGATGACGGCGATGTCCGAGGCGTCAATATGCCCGCCGTTGCCCCATATGCCGAAATAGCCGATGGAGAAGGTCTCCACCCAGGCGGCGTCCGCGTACGTCCAGTTATCGGGCACCTTGTGGACGTACTGCTCCTCGATGACCATGTATTCCCCCATGCCGCCCGGCGAATCGGGCCGGAAGCCGGCCTCGCGCATATTGAGGCAGGCGGAGGGCATCAGGCCGTCCTTGCAGTTGCGGCAGACGCCGCACGCCATCACGCAGTCCCCCGTGACCTTGTCGCCGGCATGAAGCGTGGTAACCCCTGCGCCGGTCTCGGCGACGCGCCCGCCCCACTCGTGCCCGGGCGTATACGGCGCGATATCGTATCTTCCCTCCCTGGATTTGCCCTCGAAGCACTCCACGTCCGAGCCGCAGATGCCGCAGGCGCCCACCTGCACCAGCACCTGGTTGGCTTTCAGGGCGGGAAGCTCCACTTCCTCCACGCGCAGATCGAAGGGCTTGTGCAAAAACGCGACCTTGGCTTTCATACGATCCCTCTCCTCTCTTATTACAGATGCTCGAATATCCCGATCCGGGGCAGTTCGTCCACGGACTTCCAGCCCTCGCTCAGGGGCTCCTTCAGGAACGGCGCCATATCCGCTTCCTTGCGCAGCGTGATCTTCTCCACCGGCGGCACCTTGCCGGCCGGGTAAGCGTCAAGGATCTGATCGTTGAGCAGCGTCAGGTATTTGAGGATGGCGACGATGGGGCGCTTCGCCTTGCGCGCGGCCGCTTTGGAGGGGCAGCCCACCACGCCTTCCGGCGTCGCGGCGCGCTCGATGGCGTTGTGGCCCTCTCCCTCGCTCCAGCGGTTGGGGCGGCGGAAGGGATCGACGGATTTGTCGAAATGCTCGTCCGGAAGCAGCGATTCGCCCCAGGAATCCTGCACGGCGGACATGTTGATCATTTCCCTGAACATCAGAAGCGCCACGGAAGTCTCCGCCTCGTCCGCGTGGACGAAATGCGTGCCGAGGCTCAGCTCGCTTTCGATGGGGTAGAAGAATTCGCGCACCGCCCTGTGCCACTCGACGACGCGAAAGATGCCGGGGAGCTGGTAGCGCTTGCAGAACTCCTGGATGGCCGATTCCAGCATCCACAGGTGGCCGTGGTTGTTGATGAATATGATCTTGCGGTAGCCGTCGTTCCAAAGCCCGAGCATGCAGTAGATCAGCGTTTCCTTGACGACCTCCTCGGGCATGATGACGGTGCCCGGCATGCCGATGTGGTGGTACGGATGCCCGCCGTAGTTGAGCGGCGTGAACGCGAGGTTGATCTCGCGCCCCTGCTTTTTGGTGTAGCGGCGCACGCCCTCGAGGATCTGGGTGCACATGAAGGTATCGAGCCCGGTGTTCGCGTGCAGGCCGTGGTTCTCCGTGCAGCCCACCGGAACAAACACGATATCGTTGTTCCGCCGTTTCTTGATCTGATCCGCCCGCGGGGTGTTCTGGATATACGTGCCCGCGACGCCCAGCTCGGAAGGGGACGGGATGCCGTAGGCCGCAAGCTCGGCGTCAAGCTGCTCCTCCGTCATATCCCAGACCTGCTTCTTCATGCGGCCGACCGCCGTATCCTCAAAGAGTATGGCGGGGTCCTCCGTGAACAGCCATTTCTTCTTTTCCATGGACGTTCCTCCTCCTTTTTGTTTTGGAAAACGTTTTTCTTATCGTCAAAAATATAGCTTGCAGAATGATGGTTTCATTCAAGAACTAGGGGTCTATAGGCGTGAACTCGATAAAAATGTCATTGCTATGTGGAGAAACGTTTTTCTAATCAATAGTATATTGCCGTTCGGGGCGGCTGTCAACGGCCGAATATCCTTTTTTTCAGCCGCGCGCGGGCGAAACCGGCCCGCGCGCGGCGCACCGCTTTCAGAGCCTGACGGGCATGCCGGTAACGAGAGATTTTTTGGCCGCGAGCGCGATGCGCACGGGCTTTAAGCCGTCCTCCGCGCCGACGAGGGTAGGCGTATCGTTTTGCACCGCCTGCACGAATCCGTTCATTTCCTCGATGAACGCGTCGTTGTAGCGTTCCAGGAAGAAGTAGAGCGGCTTTTCGCGGACGACCCCCGCGGCCGTGGAGAGCGTGGTGAGGTTCGCCGTTTCGTTATCGGCCGTGATGCAGCCCTTGGAGCCGAACACCTCCACCCGCTGGTCGTAGCCGTAGGCGGCCCGGCGGCTGTTGTTGATGACGCCGATCGCCCCGTTCGCGAACTTGAGGGTGACGATCGCGGTATCGACGTCCCCCGCTTCGCCGATAGCGGGATCGACGAGCACGGCGCCGCTGGCGAACACCTCCGTCACCTCGCTGCCCGAGAGATACCGCACCATATCGAAATCGTGAATCATCATGTCCAGGAATATGCCGCCCGACACCTTCACATAGGAAACCGGAGGCGGCGCGGGATCGCGGGAGGTAACCATGACGATCTGCGGATCGCCGATCTCGCCCTTCTGCACGGCCTCGCGCACGCGCTTGAAGTTGCGGTCGAACCGGCGGTTGAAGCCGACCTGGAATTTGACGCCCTTCTCATTCACGGCGTCGACGACCCTCCGGATGCGGTCCAGGTCGAAGTCGACGGGTTTTTCGCAGAACACGTGCCTGCCCGCCTGCACGGCGTCGTACGCGATCATGGAATGCGTGTCCGTGGAGGAGCAGACGAGCACCGCCTCCACATCCGGATCCGCGATAAGCGCCTTATAATCCGCATACACCTTTTGAATGTTCCATTGCGCCGCAAGCGCCTGTGCGCTTTCGGGCACGACGTCGGACACCGCGACGACGGCGGCGTCCTTTACCCGCGTCATCAGGTTGCTGACATGGAGCTTGCCGATCCGGCCCGTTCCTACAACGCCGATCTTGAGTGGTTTCATGCCGTTCATCCTTTCTTTTATGGCGGGCGGCCGGGCCGCCCCGCGTTAATACTTCCGCGCCTGCTCCAGGTGCGCGTCCAGGTCCTTGCGCGCCTGCCGCACGGCGTCCCGTTCTGATACCTCCGCGACGCCGACGCGCCACCAGCCGCCGTATCCCTCCGTCATGGACTTGGGGAGCACCTTCATATCGATCAAGGTGGAGCGGGTCTGCTTCTTCGCGTCCTCGAGCGCATGCTCCAGCTCCCCCGCCGTTTTCACGCGGTAGGCCTTGCAGCCGTACGCCTCGGCGATCGCCGCGTAATCGATGTTCATGAACGGACCGTCGTGATAAAGCCTTCCCCCCTCGCCCCGGAAGCGGAGCTCGGTGCACATCGTGTCGTTCCCCTGCCCCACCTGGAGGTTGTTGATGCAGCCGAAGCCCGCGTTGTCAAAGAGCAGCACGTTGATCTTCCTGCCCTCCTGCACCGAGGTGATGAGCTCGCTGTGCAGCATGTTGAAGCTGCCGTCGCCCGTCATCGCGTACACCTCGCGTTCGGGGCCGACCGCCAGCTTGACGCCCAGCGCGCCCGAGACCTCGTAGCCCATGCAGGAATAGCCGTATTCCATATTGTAGGTATTGGGCGCCTTGGGCCGCCACATGCGCTGCATGCAGCCTGGGAGGCTCCCGGACGCGCCGATCACCACGGAATCCGGTGCGATCACGCGGTTGACGACGCCCAGCGCCATCGTCTGCGTGAGCTCCGAGCCGACGTCGTCCCGGAAGCGCTTCCAGCTCCCGCTGTTGGCGTCCTTGACCTCCGGCGCGTAATCCGGCCCGCAGGAGATGGAGTCGAGGCGCGCAAGCTCCCGCAGCCAGCCTTCCTTCGCCGCGGCGATCTCGTCCGTATAGGCGCTTACGTACCCGCCCAGCGCTCCGGAGAGCGCGTCGAGCGCCAGCTTTGCGTCCGCCACCACGCGCACCGCGTCCAGCTTATACGCCTGGAACTCGCTTACGTTGATATTCACAAAGCGCGCGTCCCCGCGGAACAGCCACTTGGAGGCGGTGGTGAAATCCGTATAGCGGGTGCCCACGCCGATCACGACGTCCGCTTCCTTTGCGATATCGTTCGCGGCTTGGCAGCCCGTTACGCCGATGCCGCCCAGGTTGAGCGGGTGATCCCAGACGACGGCGCTCTTGCCCGCCTGGGTCTCGCCGAAGGGGATGTTGTGCTTCTGTGCGAACGCCCGGAAGCTCTCGTGCGCCTCGGAATACCGCACGCCGCCGCCGCAGATGAGGATGGGCTTCTTCGCGGCGCATATAACCTCCGCCGCCTCCTCAATGGCATAGGCCGCGGGCGGCCTGCGCTCGATGCGGTGGACGCGCCTTGCGAAGAAGGATTCCGGGTAATCGTACGCCTCGGCCTGCGTATCCTGCGGCAGGGCGATGCAGACGGCGCCCGTATCGGCGGGATCGGTCAGCACCCGCATGGCGGACAGCATCGCCGTCATCAGCTGCTCGGGGCGCGCCACCCTGTCCCAATACCGGCAGACGGGGCGGAACGCGTCGTTGGTGGAAACGGAAAGCTCCTGCGGCTGCTCGATCTGCTGGAGCACCGGGTCCGGCTGCCGGGACACGTAAATATCTCCGGGCAATAACAGCAGCGGGATGTTGTTGGCCGTGGCGTTGGCGGCGGCGGTCACCATGTTGGCGGCGCCGGGGCCCACCGAGGAGGTGCAGGCGAAGATCTGTTTTCGGTGCATCTGCTTGGCAAAGGCCATCGCCGCCTGGGCCTGCCCCTGCTCGTTTTTGCCGTGATAAATTTCGAGGGTTTTCGCTTCCTGCTGGATCGCCTGCCCCAGCCCCACGACGTTGCCGTGGCCGGGCAGCATGAAGATGCCGCGCACAAAGCGGCGCTCCGCATCGTCGAAACGGACGTACTGATTCTCCAGGAACCGGATCAGCGCCTGGGCCATCGTCAAACGGACGGTATTCATATCCGCGCCTCCTTCTCACTATGGCAACGCCGCGTCACGCTCTTTCTTCCAGGAACTTCGCGCCGGGCGCGAGCATCCAGGTATGCTCCGGGTCGTCGATGCGGGTCTTTAGCCACGGGTCGCCGGGCAGATGCCGGATGCCCCACACGTAGCACAGGGCGTAGCCGGGCGCGGCGGCCTGGGAATGGAAACCGCCCGTGATCTGCAGGAACCCGTTGTGGCCGGTTTTGAACACTTCGCCGTTGGCGAACCCCACCCCGAAGCCCTGCGGCTTATCAAATCTGTAAAAATATACCTCCGGCTGCGGGTGGTGGTGCGGCGGATAGCTGGACCACTTTCCCGGGAAATTCAGCACCTCGCCTACCACCATATTGGAACAGGGTGCGTTTTCGTAATCGAACACGGTCTTGATATCGCGGCGCATCGTCCCCTCAAGCTCGCTCGCGCCCGCCCGCTGGACCTGAATATCCGCCGGGCCGTAGAACACGGCGGGGAACGCCGCGCCGTTATACGCTTTTTGTATATACACTTCGCTGCGGAAACGCGCGCGTAAGCGCACCGGGACGCCCTTACAGACGTGCAGGCAGCTCGCTTCCCCGGTAAACTCGCTCGTACGGGAGGCCTCCCGCGCAAGCCCTTCATAAGAGAACGTCACGTCTCCGCAAAAGAGCAAAAATGCGCTTTCCTTCTCAGGCTCCAGAAATTCAGCTTCCCGGCCCGCCTCCAGGATCAGCAGCTGCACGTCCAGCCCGACGCCGTTTTCCTCCGCCTTCAGATACGTATGCAGGCCCGGCCCCAGGTGATCTTTTTGAAAATACACGGCAAGAACCTCCCATCGAAGAATTTCCGCATTGAAATGCCGACTTAACCATGATAGAATAATAGATGTACATAATATCATAAAAAATAAACAATCATATGACCAACCGTATTACCATTATATACGTCCCAGCGTATATCGTCAATGCGTCGGCGCAGCCGCTTTTGCGATTTTCCGTTCCGGGTTCCCGCTTCCCGGGCGTTGCGGACGCGGGCTTTTCACATCGCAGGCAACGCGGATTTTTCACATCGCAGACAATATGAAGGGAGAGCATCCTCATGTTCCGCAAAGAAAAGGTTTTCCTCGGCATCGCCCCGATCGGCTGGACAAACGACGACCTTCCGGAGCTGGGCGGAGAAAACACGTTTGAGCAGGCCGTGAGCGAGATGGCGCTCGCGGGTTTTTCCGGCACCGAGATCGGCAACAAGTACCCCAAGGACGCCGCGGCGCTCAAGGCCGCGCTGGACCTTCGGGGGCTTCGCATCGCTTCGCGCTGGTTCAGCTCCTTTTTGCTCACCCGCTCCTATGAGGAGAACGAGAAGGCGTTTCTGGACGAACTGGCGTTCCTCTCCGCCGTGGGCGCGGACAGGATCAACGTGTCCGAGCAGAGCTACAGCATCCAGGGCCGGCAGGACGTCCCCATCTTCCTGAGCAAATACGTGATGGACGACCCGGAGTGGCAAACCCTTGCGCAGGGACTCAACGCCTTGGGGAAGCTGGCCGCGGAGCGGGGCTTCAAGCTCTGCTTCCACCATCATATGGGCACCGTCGTGCAGACGGCGGAGGAGACGGACCGCCTCATGGCGGAGACCGACCCCCGCTGCGTGTTCCTCTGCTACGATACCGGCCACTTCACGTTCACGGGCGCGGACCCCGCCGCTATGCTCAAAAAGCACGCCGCGCGCGTGGGACATGTCCACCTGAAGGATATGCGCACGTCGGTCAGGGACAGGGCGGAGGCGGAAAACTGGAGCTTCCTCGAGGCGGTGCGAAACGGCGCGTTCACCGTGCCGGGCGACGGGGATGTCGATTTCGAGCCGATCTTCCGGATATTGGACGAGGCGGGCTACGAAGGCTGGCTGCTGGTGGAGGCCGAGCAGGACCCCGCGAAGGCGAACCCGCTCGCGTATGCTAAAAAAGCGCGCGCCTATATAGGGAAGCGCACCGGCCTGTAGGCCGCAGGCTTCATAGCGGGGCCCGCCGTTATAAAGAGCGCTTAGAAGCGCGGCCGCACCATCCGATACGCGCCGCCGGTTCCGTTCAGATGCGGCCGCGCTTTTTATGGCCGTTAAATTTGCAACGATTATTTAAGATATAACAAACTTATACTAAAAATACGACATATAGATATTGACCTTATAACAACCCCTGTGCTACAATTTATTTGTCGAAGTTGCGGCGTTCACATCCTTGCTGCGTATCCTGCCGTTCGCATACGGTGATTCCCTTTTTAAGCGTTTATTCGGCGGCGGAGCCAACAGGCGGCCCCCCGTCCGCTCATTTACGGATTTTCCGTTCCCTCGCGTTAAATGAAATACCGCGTGATTCGTTTCCCGGCCAATGCATTTCTTTTGGGCCGCACTGCTGCCCAATTCATAAAACGAGGAGGTAACAAAGTCATGAAGAAGCTCTTGGCAATCTTGATGGTCCTACTGACGGTACTCGCTGCGGCCGCCTGCGCCGCGCCGGCGGCCGCCCCCTCCCCAGCCCCCGCGGCGGCGACCGCCGCTCCCGTTGCGACCCAGGCCCCCGCGGAGAACGCGGCGCCCGCTGCCGGCGGAAAGATCGGCGTAAGCCTGTATGCGCGCGACCAGTTCATTTCCAACCTGGAGCAGGCCATCCTGAAGGCCGCGGAGGGCAGCGGCTACACGGTGGACTCTCAGGAAGCCAACAACGACACCCAGAAGCAGCAGGAGCAGGTCCGCACGTTCGCGCTCAAGGGCTATGACGCCATCATCGTGAACCTCGTGGATACCTCCACCGCGGAAACGATCATCACCGAAGCGGGTGACACCCCCATCATCTTCATCAACCGCCGCCCGTCCGACGACCTGCTCAAGGAAGGCAAGTACGCCTATGTCGGCTCCCAGGAATACGACGCGGGCAAGATGCAGGCCGAATTCCTCGCCAAGTTCTTTGCGGACAAGGCCGATAAGACCCTCAACTACGTGCTCTTCATGGGCCAGCTCGGCCTTGAGAACACCAACGAGCGCACCCGTTCCGTGAAGGAAGAGCTGACCAAGGCCGGCTTCACCCTGAACAAGGTGTTTGAGGACACCGCCGAGTGGGACCGTTCCAAGGCCATGGATAAGATGCAGACCATCATCGGCACCGGTGAGAAGTTCGACGTCGTCATCTGCAACAACGACGAGATGGCGCTCGGCTGCATCGAAGCCATGAAGGCCGCCGGCATCGACCTGAAGAAGGTCCCCGTCGTGGGCATCGACGCGACGGATATGGCCTGCGAGGCCGTCAAGAACGGCGAAATGGCCGCCACCGTCTTCCAGAACGCCGCCGCGCAGGGCAAGGTCGCCATGGAATACGCCATCAAGGCCGCCAAGGGCGAGACCTTCGACAAGTTCGGCTGGGTGCCCTTCGAGCCCGTTTCCATCGACAACGTGGCCAACTACATAAAATAAGGGCGCATATGCGGCGGCGCGCCGGGCGGCAGCCGCCCGGCGTCCGCCGAATTTTTCCGGCTACGGCGCTGCGCCGCGTGGGTTCAGACCCGCGCGGCGCAGCGCAAAAAGAAAACGACGAACGCTTTTTTATGGAGGTGCGGCGATTTGAGCGAGTATATTCTTGAAATGATCGACGTTTCAAAAAACTTTCCCGGTGTTCATGCGCTCAAAAACGTATCCTTTCGCCTGCGCCCCGGCACCGTCCACGCGCTGATGGGAGAGAACGGCGCCGGCAAATCGACGCTGATGAAGTGCCTGATCGGGCTCTACCAGATGAACGGCGGGAAAGTGCTGCTGCGCGGCGAGGAAGTGCATATCAAGGACCCGGCGGAAGCGACAAAGCGCGGGATCTCGATGATCCATCAGGAGCTCTCCACCGTCAACGAACGTTCCGTGGCGGAAAACCTTTTCTTAGGCAGGCCGCCGCTGAAGGCGGGCCTGTTTGTGGACCACAAGGCGATGTACAAACAGGCGGAAGAGCTTCTTGCAGAGTTTTCGATGCCGATCGACCCCTATGAGAAAATGGGCAACCTGACTGTGGCAAAAATGCAGATGGTCGAGATCGCCAAGGCAGTCTCCTACAACAGCGATATCGTCATCATGGATGAACCAACATCTGCCCTGACGACCAAGGAGGTTGAGCAGCTTTTCGGCATTATCGCCAGCCTCAAGGCAAAAGGTGTTGCAATTATATATATTTCTCACAAGATGGAGGAGATTTTCCGCATATCCGACGAGATCACGGTGTTCCGCGACGGCATGATGGTGGGAACGGGCGCGGCCGGGGATTTCGACATCCATTCGCTCATCAAGATGATGGTTGGGCGCAACCTCGACGAAATGTACCCCAAGATCGATTGCGAGATCGGCGAGGTGGTCATGCGGGTGGAGCACCTGAGCGCGGGCAATGCGTTCTCGGATGTGAGCTTCGACCTCAGGCGGGGGGAGATACTGGGCTTTGCGGGCCTTGTCGGCGCCGGGCGGACGGAACTATTGGAAACGCTGTTCGGCCTGCGGCGCAAAACCGACGGCAAGATCTATATCAAGGGCCGGGAGGCGCAGATCCGCAACCCCGCCGACGCCACCAGGTACGGCCTCGCGATGCTTACCGAGGACAGGCGGCGCACCGGAATCATCCCCGTTTCCAGCGTGAAGGACAACATCATCGTCGCCAACCTCAAGGCCTATGTGACAAAGCTGCGTTTCATCAACAAGCGCCGGATGCAGCGGGACGCGGAAGAATATATCGGGAAGCTCAACATCAAGACGTCGGGCGCGGACGTCCGCGTGCAGGATCTTTCGGGCGGCAACCAGCAGAAGGTCCTCGTCGCGCGGTGGCTTTTAACAAACCCTGAAATTCTGTTCGTAGACGAACCGACGCGCGGCATCGACGTCGGCGCAAAGGCGGAGATCCATTCGCTGATCACGCAGATGGCGAACGACGGGAAAGCGATCATTATGGTGTCTTCCGAGATGCCGGAGGTGCTGGGGATGTGCGACCGCGTGCTGGTGATGCACGAAGGGAAGATGACGGGCATCCTGAGCCGGGAAGAAGCCACGCAGGAACGCATCATGCAATATGCGACGAACGTCGCGGTAAGCTAAGGAGGAAAAAGTATGACCGATCATCCCGATGTCGCGGCCGCGGCCCAGCCGGACCGCAGGAGCAGCTTTAAGAATGCAGTCAGCAAATACACGATTTATGTCATTCTGCTGGTGCTGGTGGCGGCCCTGTCCATCGCCTCGCCCATGTTCCTGACGGGCAAAAACATCATCAACATTCTTACCTCCGAATCCAGCCGCGGTCTTCTGGCGTTCGGCGTAGCGTTCTGCATCATCTCGCGCGGCATCGACCTTTCGCCGGGCTCGGTGATGGCGGTTTCCTCCGTCTTCTCCGCGGCGCTCGTGCAGAAGCTCACCTACGCGACGCTCATCATCCCCAACCTGACGTTCATCCCCGCGTGGGTGGCGGTGCTGGTGGGGATTTTGATCGGCACATCGTTCGGCCTTATAAACGGCCTGCTCATCGCCTACACCAAGATACCGCCGTTTATCGCCACGCTCGGCTCGCAGGTGATTGCGCGCGGCGTCGCGCTGCTGTTCACCAACGCCTACCCCGTCCCCATGCTGCGCGAGGATTTCACCGCCATCGGGCAGGGCAGCCTGTTCGGCTTCCTGCCGAATATCGTCGCGGTATTTATTCTGTTCGCGGTCATCGCCTACGTGATGCTCAACCATACGCGCTTCGGCAAGAACGTATACGCCATCGGCGGCAACGAGGATGCCGCGCGCGCGGCCGGCATCAAGGTGGAACGCAACCTCGTGGCCATCTATACGTGGTCGGCCCTGACGGCGGCCGTCGCGGGCGTGATGGTCACGTCCCGCTCGGCCTCGGGCATCGCTTCGCTGGGGCAGGGCTATGAGCTCGACGCCATCGCCGCGGCGACGGTGGGCGGCACCTCCCATACCGGCGGCATCGGCACCATTACGGGCGTCATCGGCGGCATCCTGGTGCTGGGAGTCATCAATAACGGTCTGCTGATACTGGGCGTATCGCCGTACCTGCAGCAGATCATAAAGGGCGTCATCATCGTTGTCGCCGTTATCTTCGACATGCGCAAGATCGCGCGCAAACGCTGACCGTATGCGGGCGCGGCGCGCCCGCGCCACTTTTACCGGACCGGACAGGAGGCGGCATATGAAGCTTTGTTTCAACCAGGCTACGACCATGAAACATTCCACGTTGGAATCGGACCTGACGCTGTGTGAGCAGGCGGGATACGATCTTATTGAAATCCGGCTGGATAAGCTGCGGGATTATCTCACCCGCCACAAAATAGAGGAACTGAAGGCCTTTTTCGACGGCCACCATATCAAGCCCTACGCCTTCAACGCCCTGGAGTTCATCAGCTTCCGCGACGAAGCGGGCTTTCGGGACATCATGGACGGGCTGCGGTTTTGCTGCGACGCGGGGGACGTGATCGGCTGCCGCCGCGTCGTCGTCGTTCCCACGTTCGACGTGGGCAGCCGAACGGCCGCCGAGATACACAGGGAGACCGTCCGCGCCATCGGCGTGATGGCGGATTACGCCGGGCCGCGGAACATGAAGCTCGCGTTCGAGTTCGTGGGGTATCCCAACTGCTCCGTCAATACCTTCGGCCAGGCCTACGCGATCGTAAAAGCGGCCGGCCGGGACAACGTGGGCATCGTGCTGGACTGCTTCCACTTCTATTCCATGCGTTCGCGGATAGAGGACCTGCGGGGCGCTGACGGGAAGGACATCTTCATTTTCCATCTGGACGATTCCGAGGACCTGCCCGCAGGCGCCGCGCGCGACGAAAACCGCCTCATGCCGGGAGAAGGCGCGATCGACCTCGGGGCGATCTTCGCCGCCCTCAAGGAGATCGGCTATGACCGCATGGCTTCGGTGGAGCTGTTCCGCCCGGAGTATTGGGACTGGCCGGACGAAAAAACGATACGGGTCAGCCTGGAAAAAGCCAGGGCGGTTCTGTCCCCATATTTCCCCATAGAATAAGAAAGAGCGCGCTATCCTGCGCGGCCTGTGATCAGCGCGCCAAAAATTCTTCTTTATGAGATCCTTCGCAAGCGGAAAAGGCATTCAGCCGCGGTCTTGTGCGCACAGGAGCCTGATGCCGTAGTGCTCGATGCTTTCCATGTAGGGTTTGGCGGGCCGCTTGTCCGTCACGACGGCGGAAAGGTCCTTGAACTCGCAGAACGTGAACAGCGCGGTATGGTCAAACTTCGAATGGTCCGCCATCAGGATGATCTGCTTGTTGTGCTCCACGACGCTGTGCTTGATCTCCGCCTCGAAATACGTCGTATTGGTCAGGCCCCGGTCCAGGGAAACGCCCGTGGCGGCGATGAAGATCATATCGATGCTCATGCGCGAGAGCATTTCCAGCGTGGATACCCCCACATACGAGGATGTGGAGGCGCTGTACAGCCCCCCCAGGCCGATGACGCGCAGCTCGGGATATTTGGAGGCCTCATAGAGCGCGCCCAGGCTGTGGGTGATAACGGTGATATCGCTCTTTGCGGCAAGATGCGGCAGTATGCAGACCGTTGTGGAGCCCGAATCCAGAAACACCGTGGTATGGTCGTTCACCAGCTCCGCGGCCAGCCTGCCGATCTCGCGCTTCTCCTCGCGGGCCCGTTCCGCCCGCACCGACATGGGCAGGGGCACCTGGGCGGCGCTGGCGGAAACCCCGCCGTAGACCTTCTTGATCTGCCCGCGCGCCAAAAGTTCCGCAAGATCGCGGCGGACGGTGTTGGTGGAGATATTGAACCTGGTGGAAAGGTCCTCCAGCGAGGCGGTGCCGTTTTGCAGGATGTACTGCTCCATGGCGTTGAGTCTGTTCAGGCGCATGCTTTGCCCCTCCTGTCGTCACCATCATAACATGGATATGGGCGCTTTTGAAATACTTTATTAGGAACTGATGATAAAGTTTATCCTATAAACTAATAAATGATCATCACATTGCAAACAATTAATAAATAAACTATAATCAGTATACAATGAATCCACTGTCCAAAGAAAAACGATCGATCATCGCGAAATAGCGCTGCGATACTGCGCTTCTGTAGAATGAATGAGGAGGAAGGCATATGTCAAAGGTGAAAGTCGGCGTCGCGGGTTATGGCGTAATCGGCCAGCGGCTGGCGGACGGCGTCGCCCTGCAGGGGGACATGGAGCTCGTGGGGATCGCGGATCTCGCGCCGACGCTCTCCATCCGCGCCCTTAAGGAAAAGGGCATGCCGTATGACCTGTATTTGGTGGAAGGCGCGGACAAGGCGAAGTTCGATACGCTCGGCATCCCGGTTTCCGGCACGTTCGAGGAGCTGATCGAAAAGGCGGATATCATGCTGGACAGTTCCCCGGGCGGCGTGGGCGCAAAAAATAAGGAGTTGTACGCCAAGAAGGGCGTGAAGGCGGTATTCCAGGGCGGCGAAAAGAATTCCGTCGCGGACGTGTTCTTCCACGGCTACGCCAACTATGAAAAGGGCCTGGGCGCGGATTACCTGAAGCTGACGAGCTGCAACACCACCGGCCTCATCCGCTCCGTGGACTGCCTGGACCGCGCGTACGGGCTCGAGAAGGTCGCCATCACCATCATCCGCCGCGTTGCGGACCCGGGCGATTACCACCGGGGGCTTACAAACGCCCTGCAGCTCGAGAAGGCCCCCAGCCACCAGGCGGTGGACCTGATGACGATTATGCCGCACGTGAACGCGACGGGCATCCTCATCCACACGCCGGTCACGCACGGGCATATCATCACGGTGCTTGCAACCGCGAAGAACGGCAAAAAGATCACCAAGGGCATGGCGCTTTCGGCGTTCTCAACGCATCCGCGCATCCGCATCGTGAGCCTGGAGGAGGGTTTCCTGGGGAACGCGAGCCTGTTCCGCTACGCGCGCGACCTCGGCAACCCCCGCGGGGATATGTATGAGATCGCCCTCTGGAGCGACAGTATCGTGGAAAGCGGGAACGACATCATGTACGCCATCAACATCCCGCAGGAGAGCGTCACCATTCCCGAAAGCATGGATGCGGTGCGCGCCGCCATGAAAATGCAGCTCACGCGCGAGGAAGGCACGGCGGAAACCAACAAATACCTCGGCATCGGCAAGTGGAGATAGGACCGCTTCGGGAGAGCGCGAAGCGGTCCGGCCGCTGCGCGTTCCCCCGTTTTATTTGATTTGAAAGGAGAACGGCATGCGCTTTGGCATCCATACGCTGGACGATTATGACGTCGCGGGCAGGACCGTATTGTGCCGGGTGGATATCAACCAGCCGGTGGACAGGGCCGCGGGAACGCTCAGGAGCACGGCCCGCATTCAGGCGTGCGTGCCCACCATCCGCGAGTTGGCCGACAAGGGCGCGAAGGTGGTGCTGCTTGCGCACCAGGGCAGCGATATCGAGTACGCGAACTACTACACCACCGCGCCGCACGCCAAGGTGCTCGCCGACTTTTTGGGCCGGGAGGTGCGGTTTATCGACGACGTCTGCGGCCCCGCGGCAAGGGAAGCGATCCGCGCGCTTCGGGACGGGGATATCCTCCTTCTGGACAACGTGCGTTTCTGCGCGGAGGAGCAGACGCTCTTTGAAATGAAGCTGCAGCTTTCGCACGAGCGGCAGGCAGAGACACAGGTGGTGCAAAAGCTCGCGCCGCTCTCCGATCTCTACGTCTGCGACGCGTTCGCCGCCGCGCACCGCGACCAGCCCAGCCTCTGCGGGTTCGAGCAGGTGCTCCCCTCCGCGATGGGGCGGCTGTTCGAGCGGGAATACTGCGTGATCTCCTCCGTGATGGAAAGCCCGGAGCGGCCCTGCACGTTCGTGCTGGGGGGCGCGAAGATATCCGACGCGTTTTTGATGATGGATACGGTGCTCTCGGGCGGCGCCGCCGACCACGTGCTGACCGGCGGCCTGGTCGCGAATATCCTGCTTGCGGCGGCCGGCGAGGACATCGGCGCGGGGAGCCTGGACTTCATCATGAAGTCCAACTACGGGGAATATATCGAAAAAGCCCGCGCGCTGTACGAAACCTACGCGGATAAGATCCACCTTCCCCAAGACCTCGCCTATACGGAGAACGGCGCGCGCCGGGAGGCCGACGTCGGACGCGTCCCAAAAGACGCGACGATACTGGATATCGGCGCCGAAACGGCGGAAGCCTACGCACAGCGCATCATGGCCTCCAAGACCGTATTTGTGAACGGACCCATGGGCGTATACGAGAAGCCGGAAACCGAGCTGGGCACCCGGCGCGTATGGGACGCGCTGGGGGACACGCGGGCGTATACCGTGATCGGCGGCGGGGACAGCATCACCGCCACCGCCAAGTACGGGAAAACGGACGCTATCTCCTATATCTGCACCGGCGGCGGCGCGCTGATCCGTTTCCTGACCGGCGAGGAGCTGCCCGTCGTAAAGGCGCTGCGGCACGCGGCGAAGGCGTTCCCCCTGAAATGACATCGAGGTAACCGCATGAAGCTGGAATTCGGGTACGGCACCGGCGTGCAGAGCGTGGAAATCCCGGATCAGAACGTGATGGGCGTCCTCCTCCCCAACCCCGTGGAACGGGGGCTGACGGGCGAGGCCGAGGTGCGGCGCGCGCTTGACGCGCCCATCGGCGCGCCGCGGTTAGGGGAGATCGTAAAGCCCGGGGAGAAAATCGCCATCGTCACCAGCGACATCACGCGGCCCATGCCCACGCATACCGTTATGCCGGCGCTGCTGGAGGAGCTGTATCTGTCGGGCGCGCGGCCGCAGGATATCACGCTGGTGTTCGCTTTGGGCAGCCACAGGAAGCATACCGGCGAAGAACGGAAAACGCTCGCCGGGGCGCGGGCCTTCCGGGAGATCGCCTGCATCGACGGGGACTATGCGGATTGCGTCCATTTCGGCGTCACCTCCCGCGGTACGCCGGTGGATATCGTGCGCGCCGTCGCGGAGGCGGACCGCCGGATCTGCCTGGGCAACATCGAATATCACTATTTCGCGGGCTACAGCGGCGGCGCGAAGGCGATCATGCCCGGCGTTTCCACGCGGGACGCCATCCAGAGCAACCACAGCCGGATGGTGGAGGAAGCGGCGCGCGCGGGCCGGCTCAGTGGCAACCCCGTACGCGAGGATATCGAGGAAGCGGCGAAGATGGTCGGAATCGACTTCCTGCTTAACGTGGTGCTCGACGAGCACAAGCAGATCTTGCGCGCATTTGCCGGGGATTCCGTTCAGGCGCACCGCGCGGGCTGCGCGTTCCTGGATACGCTGTACCTGAAGTCAATCCCCGCGCGCGCGGACATCGTGCTGGTCTCCCAGGGCGGCGCGCCCAAGGATCTCAACCTGTACCAGACGCAGAAGGCGCTGGATAACGCCAAACACGCCGTCAAAAAGGGCGGCGTGGTGGTGCTGATCGGCGCCTGCAAAGAGGGGCTGGGAGAGCGCGTGTTTGAGGAATGGATGACGCGGTCGCCCTCGCCGCACAGCATGATCGAGCGCATCGGGCGGAATTTCCAGCTGGGCGGGCATAAGGCCGCGGCCATCGCCATGGTTCTTGAAAACGCCGATATTTATCTCGTATCAGAGCTTGCGCCAGAGTTCGTAAAAAGCATCTTCCTCACGCCCTATGAGAGCGCGCAGGCGGCGCTGGACGCGGCGTTTCAAAAGCTCGGGCCGGAGGCTGCGGTCCTCGCCATGCCATACGGCGGCTCTACCCTGCCAAGGGTGGAATGAGAAAGCCCTCGGAGTAAAAAAGCCGACGTGCAAAGGGGCCGCAAGTACGGCCTCTTTTTGAATCTTTTTTGAAGGCTTCTCCTTTATTTGATGACGCCTTTGCGTATCATCACGCAGGCGTAGACCGCCTGCTCCCCGCTCTGGATGACCGCGTAGGCGTTTTTCGTTTCCTCATAGAAACGGGAGCGGCCGATAAAGCCCATCGCCGCCTTGCCGCGCGGATCGTGCCTTTCCACGACGGCCTGGAATTCCTTCCAGATGGGAATATCGAGCGCCGCGTCCTGCGGCTCCCGCTCCATAAGGACGACGGGGGTCTCCACATAGGTATCGGCGGGGATCACGGTCAGTATCGCATTCAGAAGCGGGACCGCGCCTATGCCGTCCGCGCGCAGAAGCTGCGCGCCGCCCGCGCGGGCGAGCCCGGCCCCGGGGAAATTGCCGTCCCCCAGCACGATCACGTCGTTGTGCCCCATTTCATCCAATACCTTGATCAGCTCCGGGGAGAGGATGTTCGGAACGTTTCTGAGCATTTCCTGCGTCTCCTTTCTTCAGCGTGACCCGCTTGTTGGCGGCAACGGAATTCATGACCATGATGATAAGAAGGACTCCGCCCCAAATCAGCGGGATATAGAAGCTGCTGATCTCGGGAAAGCGGTTCAGGCCCGACGAAAGCATCTGCAGCACGCAGACCGCCAGCACCGTGCCGCTGATGCGCCCCTTTCCGCCCGCGGGGTCCACGCCGCCCAGCACCGCGATCAGCACGCATTGCAGGGTGTAGACCGTACCGTAATCCGCGCGCGCGGAGTTGTAGTTCGCAAGCATCATCAGTCCGCCCAGCGCCGCGCAGACGCCCGAAAGCGTATATGTTTTGATGAGCAGCGCGTCGATCCTGAGCCCGCTGAATTTCGCGGCGACGCTGTTGGTGCCCAGCATATACAGCCTGACGCCGTAGGTGGTGCGGTTGAGCAGGAACGAAAGGAGCAGCGCCATCGCGGCAAAGAAGATCAGCTGTACGGGAATGAGCCCGAAAAGCTTGCCGGCGACGGTCTCGGCGTAATCGATGGGAAGCCCGCCGATCGCCTTGCCCTTTGTGAGGATGATCGCGATGCCGGTGAAGAGCTCATACGAGCCCAGCGTCGCAAGAATCGGCGGTATCTTGATCTTGGATACGAGCAGGCCGTTGAACGCGCCGGCAACGGCGCCCAGAGCGATTCCGAAAAGCATGACGACCGCGATGCCCGCGCCCGTAAGCGTGCTGCCGTCGCTAACCATTTGCTTAAGAAGCATGCCGGCGGCGATGGACGCGCAGTTCGCGATCCCCACCACCGAAAGGTCGATGCCGCCCGTGATCATGCAGAGCATGATCCCCAGCGCCATCAGCCCGAATTCGGGGAATTGCGCGGCCATCGTCTGGAAATTGATGAGCGTATAGAATTTATCGAAGCGCAGCACCGCCATGAGGATCATCCAGACCGCCATCAGCCCCAAAAGCCGCGTGAGATGGATATCGTTCCTCAGCCGCGCGGCGACGCCCCTTTTCTTCGCGTTCATAGCTGTGCCCTCCCCGCTTTCCCAAGCCCGGTCCTTTCGGTCCTTTCATTCGCACGCGAAACCTGCATGGCGCTTACCCCGGTCCCGATCAGGATCAGAAGCCCCAGGAACAGGCCCTGCCAGAACGTCGGCACGCCCAAAAGGATCAGGGAGTTCTGCACCATCACGATCAGAATCGTGCCCAGCATGCAGCCCGTGAGCGTGCCCGCGCCGCCCGTGATGGCGGTGCCGCCCAGTACGACGCCCGCAATGATCATCATCTCCATGCCCAGCATGTTGGTGGGATGCGCCTGCGTCATCATGCAGACACGGATAATGCCCGCAAGACTGGAGATCATGCCCACCGCCACGTACAGGAAAAACTTGATTCCCCATACGTTGAAGCCGGCGCGCTGCGCGCTCGCCTCGTTGCCGCCGATCGCAAACAGGCCCCTTCCGTACATGGTGTAGTTGAGCACAAAGAACGCCAGCAGCAGGACCGCCGCCAGCACGAGGAATGCCACGGGCATCCGGGAGGTCAGCCCCGTTTGGGCGTTGCGCGCCACAAACAGCGCGGAGGTGCCGAAGGACGACATCCCCTCCGGGATCACGGCGATCTGGACAGAGTTGAGCACGCCCTGCATAATGCCCTTGAACACGCTGGACGTACCCAGCGTCACGATGAGGGGCGGCAGCCTGAACGTGGCGATCAGCAGGCCGTTGAACGCGCCCAGTATCGCGCCGAACGCCAGGGACAGTACAATAGGGAGCAGCATTCCCCCCTTATACCCCGTATCCACCAGGATGCGCGTGGTGGCGTACATGCTCAGCGACGCAAGCGCGGGAAACGAGACGTCGATCCCCCCGGATACGATCACCATGAACGCGCCGATCGCAAACAGGCCCGGCACGATGAGCGCGGAGGCGAGGTCCACAAGGTTATTGGGGGTGAAAAACTGGCCCGAGCGCGCCTCGATCACGAGGCTTAGCACAATGATGACCAGCAAAATGTAAAACTCATTGCGCTGCGTAAGTTTTTTAAGCACTTTCGACATGCCGTTCCTCCTACATCATGTACCGGGAGAGATCCTGCGCATCGGTCTGTGCGGGCGAAAGCGACGCCGTCACGCGGCCGTCGCGCATGATGAGCACCTTTGAGCAGTTGGCCAGTATTTCCGGAATATCGTCGGAAATGATGATGATCCCCATCCCTCCGTCCGCAAGCCTGCGAAGAATATCGTGGATATCGTGCTTGGAGCCGATATCCACGCCGACCGTCGGCCCGTTGAGGATGAGCACCTTCAGGTTGCGCGCAAGCCATTTTGCGAGCACCACGCGCTGCTGGTTCCCGCCAGAAAGCGTGCTGCACGCGTTATCGGGATCGGGCGTGGCGATAGAAAGCTCCCCGACCCAGCGCGCGATCTCCCCTTTTTTCTTTCCGCGGTCCAGCAGGCCCGCTTTACCTGAGAGATTCTCGAGTTCCGGAATGATGACGTTATCCCCTATGCTGCGCGGCAGAAACAGGCCCTCCGAGATCCTGTCCTCCGGAACGTAGCCGATGCCCTTTTCCATGGCGGCGCCCGGCGAATCGCACACAAACGGCTGCCCGTCCATAAGGATCTCCCCTGTGTCCGCCCTGCGGATGCCGAAAAGGGAAAGCGCAAGCTCGGTGCGCCCCGAGCCCAATAGGCCCGTGATGCCTAAAATTTCCCCCTTGCAAAGGGAAAAGCCGACGTCCGCGTAGCACCCCGCAAGCCCCAGCCCTTTTACCTCCAGCACGGGCTCCTGCGAGACGTGCCCGGGCACGAAGGTATGCTCTTCAAACTCGCGGCCCGTCATGTAATAAACGAACTTCTTGTTATCAAGGTCCGATGTGGTGCCCGTGATTATTTTTTCGCCGCTTCGGAGTATGGTGAAGCGCTCGGAGATCTCGAATACTTCGTCCAGCTTATGGCTGACAAACAGCGTGGCGATTCCCTGCGCCTTGAGATCGAGTATGATTTTGAACAGCGCGTTGACTTCCTTGCGGGTAAGCGCCGTCGTCGGCTCGTCCATGATGATCAGCTTCGCGTCGAACATCAGCGCGCGGCAGATGGCGACAAGCTGCTTGTTCGCGACGGAAAGCGCGCCCACCTTCGCGTTGAGGTCCACGTCGAAGTTGATCTTTGCAACCGCTTCCTCCGCAATATCGTGCATACGCCGTTTGTTGACCAGCTTCCGTTTGTTCGCAAGCTCCGTATTGAACGCGAGGTTTTCCATGACCGACAGGTTTGGGAAAACAGAGAAATCCTGATAGATGACCTGTATGCCGTTCATGATGGCTTCGATCGGCGTCATTTTGGAATAGCGCTTGCCGCCGAATTCGATATAGCCCGCGGTGGGCGTATAAACGCCGGATATGATCTTGATGAGCGTGGATTTTCCGCAGCCGTTTTCCCCCGCGAGGCAATGGATCTCCCCGGGCGCGATCTCCAGCGACACGCCCTTCAATGCCTGTACGCCGGCAAACTGCATTTCAATATCGACCGCCTTGAGTACGCTTTCGGGCATAGAGCTTCCGCTCCTTTCTTACGGATAGATAAGTGTCCCGGCGCCGGCTCATGCCGTCCGCTCCCCCGCGCGCGAGCTCTTGCCGCGGCGGGGGAGCGGATGGGATAAGCATGTTCTATGGCGAACTTAGAAACCGAAGCTGTCTACGTTGTCCGCATTGATGACGATCCAGCCCTTGCCCTCGAGAACGCTGGAACTGCCTTCCTTGAATGTAAGGTCTTTGTAGCCCTCCACCCCCAGATCGCAGTGGTTCTCGATCTTCTCACCGCGCAGGAGCTTGAGCGCCATGGAGCACATCGCTTTGCCGGCAAGCGCGGGATCCCACAGTGTGAGGGACTTGACGGCGCCGCTCTTAAGGAGCGCCGCGTTGTCCGCGGGCATGCCGGTGCCGGAAGTGAATACCTTGCCGACGAGGCCCAGTTCCTGGATGGCGCGGGCGATGCCCGGTGCGTCAAAGGAAGAGGTGCCCATGATGCCCTTGAGATCGGGATACTTCTTGAGCAGCTCCTTGGCCTTCTGATACGCCACATCGCCGTTGTCCTCGGACTCGACGCGGGGCTCGGCCTCGAGCAGCTTCATGTTGGGGTAGGCTTCCTTCTGGTGCTTCACGCCGCCATCCGCCCACTCGTTGTGGGAAGCGTTGGTGACATGCGCGACCATCGTCGTGTAGGTCCCCTCTTCGCCCATGGCCTCCGCGAGGTTATCCATGATGAACGCGCCGTACTGGTCGTTGTTGAAGGCCTCGATATCGTAATCCACGTTCTGCAGGGAAGCTCCTTCATGCGAGATGACGATGATGCCGGCATCCCTCGCCTGCTTGAGTACGGGCTCCAGCGCGCCGGGGTCGACCGGCACCACGCAGATCGCATTTACCTTGGCGGCGATCAGATCCTGAATCAGCTGGGACTGCAGCGTCGCGTCGATGGTGGGAGTGCCCTTCTGGTAGATGTTCAGGCCCGTCTCCTTCGCGTATTCCTTTACGCCCGTATCCATGCGCACGAACCAGGGGTTTGTGGCGTCCTTGGGAACCACGACGATCTCCCATTTGGATTCGTCCTGCGCGGCGGGCTGCGCGGCGGTAGCCTCGGCCGCGGGCGCCTGTGCCGCCGTGGGCTGCTCCGCCGCGGGGGTAGCTGCCGCGGGCGCTTCCGCCGGCTTGGTGCAGGCAGCCATACCCAGCGTCAAAGCAACCGTCAGCAACAACGCAAGTACCTTTTTCATGAACCATTCCTCCTGTTATTTTATTTTTGCCGCGTTGCCGGCAAAAACTGGTCGTTACCTGTCGAACATCAGCCTGCGCAGGAAGGCGCTTACCTCCACCGCGTTGCCGGAGGCGTAGATTTGCGAAAGCTCCTCCTCGTCGATACGGTCGGCAAGCTCCTCGAACACCTCGAACCAGCGGACGCTTTCGTTGCACGCGTCCCTGCCGTCCTCGCGGTAAGGGTACTGGTCGGTGGAAATATACCCGTCGTAGCCTGTACGCTTGAGCCAATAGAAAAACTCGATGAACGGTATGGTGTGGATGGAGCCGGTGATCATATCGTCGTCCCATATGCCGTAATTGTCGTTCATATGGAGGTGGAACAGCTTATTGCCGTACTTTTTGAGAAGGGCGACGCTTTCCGCCACATTCTCACGGGCGGCCGTGCCGTGGCCGTAATCGATGGTGACGCCGCAATTGTCAAGGCCGATCTCCTTCACCATCAGAAGCGTAGACGCGGCGGTAGCGGGGTAGCTGAAATTCCGGGGCTCGCGCGGCTTATACTCGATGGAGATCTTCACATCCGGCCGGTACAGGCAGCATTCCCTGACGCCCTCGATGAACCAGCCGTGCTCTTCGATATAATCGGCCTGGAAATGGTAATCGTACCCGTCCTGCCCCGGCCACAGGCTGATGAGGTCTCCGCCGAGGAAGCGCGCGACATCGATGATCTCCTTCGCTTCCTCCACCGCTTCGCGGCGGATCGCCGGATCCTTGGAGGAAAACGCGCCCCGCCCGTATTTCTTGGTGCCGAAGTTGTCGGGTATGATGGATACCAGCTTCAAGCCGGTGCGCTCCAGGTGCGCCTTCACCTCTTTGGCGTTTTCGGGCGTCACGTGCCAGTTGCTCACGAGCTCCACGCCGGTAACGCCCTCTATGGACCGGACGCGGTCAAACAGCTCCGTAAGCGTATAATCGCGCTGATAGCCGCCGCCCACGAAACGGTCCGAAAAATTGCCCACATTGCCCAGAATCACGCTGTGCTTTGCCATACATCAGAACCTCCTGCAAGAAATTAATAGATCGGCCCCGGAAAAAGGGCAACGGAAATACACGGCTGCAAAAACCCTTTTCAGCCTTTGCGGAAACGATGTTCGTTGTAGGTCCTTACATCTTTACCGATTCACGCATGACCAGCTTCGCGTTCACAACGATCTGCCTTGTGGAGCGATCCTGCCCCTCTATCTGCTGGCTCAATACGGTTAAACAGTTCTTCCCGAGCTGGTGCATGTTCTGCGCGATCGTTGTCAGCGGCGGCCTCGTATAGGCCGCGAGCATAATATCGTCGAACCCCACGACCCCGATATCCCTGGGCACCCGGTAGCCCGCTTCCAGCATCGCCGCCAGCACCCCCGCTGCGATCAGATCGCTGGTGCAGACGAACACCTCCGGCAGGGCGGGCCTCGTGAGTATCTGCGCCTGCACAAACTGGTGCGCGGTCTCGATTTTATCAAGACGCAGGCTTGCGGAAAAATGTACATGCTCCTGCAAAAACGGCAGGCCGTTTTCCTCAAGGCCCGTTTTATAGCCCATATACCGGTCCTGGACATTGGACATCCCCAGGTCCTCCGAAATATAGCCGATCCGCTTATAGCCGGCCTTGGCAAGTTTTTCGATCAGGCGGCGCATTGCGCTGATGTTGTCCGTAATCACGGAGGATACGGGATGGCTCAGCAGGTACCTGTCCCCCAATACGACGGGGACTTTTGAAGACGCCTCCACGATATATTTTTCATCCAAGAGCCCCCCGATCAGAATCAGCCCGCAGATCCCGTCCTTGATCAGGTATTTTACATACTTGATTTCGGTGCGCTGGTCGTGCCTGGTCCCGCAAATCACGGTGATATAGTCCTGGCGCCATGCTTCTTCGCAAGCGGACTGGATGCACCTTGCATAAAACTCGTTGGCGATATCCGGGGCCAGTATGCCGATAATCCGTTTGCCGTTCGTTTTGGCCGCTTTGACCGACTGTCTTGGCGAATAATCGAGTTTTTGCACCGCGGCAAGGATCCGCTCCGTGGTGGCCGGCGATATGGTGGCTGTCTGATTGAGCACATGGGATACGGTCGTGATGGATACGTTGGCTTCTTTGGCAACATCCGCCATCGTCACCAGTTTGCGTTTGACAGGTCCCGCTCCGATCACCTCCCAACAGCTGCATTATACCAACAGCCGGAAACGCGTACAAATTAAATATAAAAAAAGAACTATTTTTCATTAATTTTAATTGTCCGTATTTTCTTGCGGCACGCTTTTTGCCTATAGATGCTGGATTTTCAGAAATATAAAAAAAAAGCCGCAGCGCGGTCACCGGCTGCGGCAATGCTAATTTTCATGAAAATTCGAGCCTTTTTGCAGACCGCCGGTCAGCGCAGGACGCTGCCGGCCATACGGAAAGCGGTGTGCCGCTTTCCGCGGATCGCCACCGAAAGCGCCAGGATGTTTTCCGGGTCGGCCATACCGCAGGGGCCGGCGTCCCCGATATGCTGGATATCCGCGCCCGCGCGTTTGCCGGCAAGCGCGATTTCGCGCACGGTGGCGGGATCCGCGCTCTCCTGGCTGGTGCCGATGGCGGAAAGCGCGAGCGCGCCGTTCCCGTGTATGGCCCGGACGGCCGCCGCGGCGTCCCGCTCCGAGACGCCCGGTACGGTTCCGGGCGCGGGAATCAGAACGATATCGGCCCCGGCTTCGATAAAACGGACGAACGCGCCGGTATCCAATACTTCCTCGTCGATGCCGGCGCCGTGCATCTTTCCGGCGATGATCAGCCCCTGGAAGCGTTCGCGGCAAAGGCGCACCGCCGCCTCGACGGCGGCGTTGGTGACGCCCGTGCCCGGGTTGCCGGTAAGGCAGATATAATCGACGCCCTGCGCCTGCGCCGCCGCGAAGCTCTCCGCCGTGGCGCACCGCCCCGGCGGGAGCGCAACGATCTCCTCCAGGGCGGGGCCGCCGCCCACGGGCTCGAGATTGATGCCCACCGGGCGGCCGACCAGGCGCTTGAGCGCGGCGATCGGGTTGGCGGGCGCGCCCGGCAGCCCCTGAACGGCGGGATGCAGAACGTCATAAAAGTTCAGCAGAATCAGATCGGCCCCGAACGCCGCGGCCGCCTCGGCATTTGTGAGCCCGCGCACAAGCGGCTCGCACGCCGCAACGGTCTCGCTCATGACGCTGCGCCCGGCCGACGCGAAAATGGCGGTTTTCAGCTCCTGCGGGGTCATCATGGCAAAGTCGGACGCGGAGCAGGACAGCAAGCGTTTCATAACGGATCCCTCCTTATGACGGATAGCGGGTCCGGCGCCGGTATTCCGCCTGCCCGGACACGACCGCCTTCGCGAAAAAGCGCGGCAGGTGGAAATTCGGCGTATCGGCATCGATCGGGCTGTAACTGAGGTAATGCTCGATCCCGGGATTCTCGGAAATCTTATAAAAATTGCAGAAAAATACGTCGCCCGGCCGGAATTTCCCGATGCCCGAAAGCCGGTGAATAAGCGCCATGGGCACAAGGAATTCGGCCTCCCAGCCGCCCGGAAGCAGGCGGGCGCGCGGACCTGCGGCCTCGAACTCTTCCGGGAGCAAGGGCGCGCGCCCCCGCCTTCCCCGCCCCGTTTTGGCGTACATCGCGCCGTTCGCGTTGATTTCAAAATTGAAGTAAAGGCCGTTGTCGTCCGGGGTATAGGCTTCCTCCGGCGCGACCGACCTTTCGGGGAAGGCGAAAAACGCCTCGAGGGCGCTGTCACGGCACACCATATCCATATGTTGCGTCATGGTGCGAAGCGGGTCCGGCTCGTCGCTTTTCATCCACACAAACAGCCCCTCATCCGGGATACAGCCCATGCGGCCAATGGTGGCCGGGCTGCGTTTGCTGTTCCACTGCACGGTATCGACCCGGAACAGGGGACAGCTTGCGATTTCTTCCCTTTCGGAAATGAAAAGAGTCGTATACGTTTTCATCCCGTGTCTCCAACAGAGGCTGAGACGGGTTTGCACCCGTCTCAGCCCTTCGGCGCCAAATCCTCCCGATAAGCCGGCGTTTCTATAAGACGGGTTTGCGCCTACGCCTGGGCGCCGAAGCCTCCCGATGTGCCGGCGGGGGGCTGTATCAGTTTCTTGAGTTCGTCGGCCACATGCTGGACCTGCGTGCCGACCACCACCTGGACACTCGTCTTGCTGGGACGGATGACGCCCGACGCGCCGGAAGCCTTGATCTTCTTTTCGTTCACGGCGGTGTAATCCTTGACCTCCACCCTCAGGCGGGTGATGCAGTTGTCGACCTCCCTGATGTTGGCGGCCCCGCCCAGGCCTTCCAGAATGGCCGCCGCCACCGCGGCGTAATCGCTCGTGCCGAGGGTCACCTTGCTCTCGGTCACGGCATAATCCTCATCCTCGCGGCCGGGCGTCTTCAAATCGAACTTCTTGATGATGACGCGGAACAGGAAGTAATAGAGGAAGAAGAACCCCACGCCCACCGGCAGAATGATCCACGGGTTCATGGCAAGAGGCGCCTTCCAGCTCAGGATCAGATCGATGAGGCCCGCGCTGAAGTTGAACCCGGCGCGAACCGGCAGTGCCGCCATGATCGCCATGGAAACCGCGGTGAGGCCGGCGTGCACAAGATAGAGCCCCGGAGCCAGGAACATGAACGCGAATTCGAGCGGCTCGGTCACGCCGGTGAGGAAGGTCGCGAACGCGGCGGACATTAAGAGACCCGCGACGGCCTTTTTCTGGTTCGTCTTAGCGGTATGGTACATTGCAAGCGCGGCGCCCGGCAAGCCGAACATCATGATCGGGAAATAGCCGGTCATGTACTGCCCCGTTACGCCGAGCGTGCCGGTGCCGGCCCAGAAGTTGGCCAGGTCGTTGACCCCCGCAACGTTGAACCAGAACACCGAGTTCAGCGCGTGATGCAGTCCGAACGGAATGAGCAGACGGTTGAAGAAGCCGTAGATCGCCGCGCCGAAAGGCCCAAGGCTCAGGACCGCTTCGCCGAAGCCAACCAGAGCCGCAAAGATGAACGGCCACACAAAGAACAGAACGAGCGCCACAACGATCGAGATGCCGCCGGTCACGATGGCGACGCTGCGCTTGCCGCTGAAGAACGCCAGCGCATCCGGCAGTTTTGTGTTCTTGAACCTGTTGTAACAAACTGCACCGATAATGCCGCACAGGATGCCGATAAATTGGTTGTTGATCTTCCCGAAGGCCGCGGGAACTTCCTCTGCCGGAATGCCTCTGAACATGGCCACGGCGGCGGGCGAGAGCAGCGTCTGGATCACGAGCCACGATACCAGGCCCGCAAGCCCCGCCGTTCCGTCGTTATCCGTCGACATCCCGACCGCCACGCCGATGGCGAACAGGATCGGCATGTTGTCGATCAGCGCGGAACCAGCCTTCACCAGGAAGGCGGCGATTACGCTGTTGCCGCCCCATCCGGTCGGGTCGATCCAGTAACCGACGCCGAGGAAGATGGCCGCGATCGGCAGGCACGCCACAGGCAGCATGAGGGATTTGCCAAGCTTCTGCATGGTCTTCATCAATTGTGCACCCCCTAAAACAATGATTTTATTTGCTTGGAGATCTCCCCCGGCGCTATTCCCCTAACGGCGGAGCATCCCCATTAAGCACGGCTTTGCCCTAAAGATTGCGTCTTAGAAATGTTTCGGCGGCGCAAAACGCTTCCTCTTCGTCCGGGCCGTCAAAGTCCATCAAGAGCTCCTCGCCCTGCCGCACCCCCAGGCCCATGACGCTTACGATGCGCTTGGCGTCGACCATCTTCCCGGCCGCGCCGATCCTGACGCCGCACTGGAACGGCATCATGGTCTGTACGAGCTGGCCCGCCGGCCGGGCGTGGAGCCCGCTCTCATCGGCTATACGGTATCTGAGTTCCTTCATGGCTGCCTCCTGCTGCAAGAGATCCGTCCCGCATATGCCCTTCACGCGCCGGAACATCGCCGGAAACGCCGGGGCCCGTCAGCCCGGCCCCAGCCGTATGAGCGCATCGCCCTCCCGTACGGCGGCGTTTTCCGTAAAGCGTATGTTCTGAAACCCGTCGGGATTCAAAACCACGATCACCGTCACGGGATCATACCCCTCCGACGCGATCGCCGCGAGATCGAACTCGATGAGCGCGTCCCCGGCCCGAACATGCTCCCCCGTGTTTTTCAGCTTCGCAAAATGCCTTCCCTTCATCCGGACGGTGTCTATCCCCACATGGATGAGCAGCTCCACGCCGCTGTCGGTCACCATGCTAAGCGCATGCCCCGTATCAAACATCACGCTGAGCGAACCGTCCGCGGGGGCGACGATCCGCCCCGACGCGGGCTCTACCGCGATCCCGCGGCCAAGGATATCCTTGCTGAACGTTTCGTCGCTTAAACCGGATACCGGCTTTACGGCGCCGTTCACCGGCGCCAAGATCACAATTTCCTTCTTCCGACCCAAACCAAACATCGTTACGCATACCTCGTCACTTGAAATGTCATAAACCGCCAAGCCGCCCTATGGCCTTACGCGGGCGCCCTGATCCTGCACAGATGGATGGCCAGGCAGGATATTTCCTTGCGGTGGATTTCAAAACCGTACTTGCCCCGGATATAGCCCGCGATCTTTTCCCCGCAGCGTATTTCTTCCGGGTATTTCTCGTTGAGCATGGCGTACAGCCCGTCGTCGTTATCCGAAAGCGCCTCCCGTTTGATGACCCGCTGCGTCAGGAACTTGAGGTGGGTCACAAACCGTTCGCTGTAATAATCGTCGTCGCGGAGGGCGCCGGGCGCCTCCTGCCCCACAATATCCAATATGCTGTTGAGAAGGGTCGTAGCATCGAATGTGTCCTTTACCGAAATATCAAACTCGGCGTTCAAGATATGCATCGCGATGGAGGCGGCCTCGTCGGGAGCGAAGCGCACCCCTATGCGGCGCTCCACCACATCCAGCGCATGCCTTCCGATCTCGTACTCCAGCGGATAGAAGCGGCGGATCTCGTTGAGCAGCGCGTTCGGGAAATCCAGCCCCTGCTGATGGCGCTGCACCGCAAAATGGATATGGTCGGCCAGCGTGATATAGGCGCGCTCGTAAAGGCGCTTGTTCAGGATCCGTTTGGCGTAGCCGAATATCTCATCCGTCAGCTCGATATACTCGGCGGGAAGCGAGGCGAAGAGATCCTTGAGCCGCTCGGTATCCTTCTGGTTGTCCATGCGGTATACCTTCTGGATATCGCTTTCCTTCAGCTCGGCGCCCTCTTTCGCCTTATAGCCGATACCTTTCCCCACAACAATGACTTCCTGCCCGCTGTCGTCGATGGCGCTTACAATGTTGTTGTTGATGGGCCTTGAAATTTTCATTTGCATCCGCTTTCTTATATCTTGATAACAAAAAAACCAAACCTCTACAGGTTCATGTCGCCATGACCCATAAAACTTTGGTTTCGCCTGCATTACCAGTGACGGCCCAATTATATGGAATTAAGACAGTTTTTTCTCAAATGTACATAATGTGTTTGCGTTTTCTAAATTATATATGGGACCATACGGAAAGTCAACACTTTCCGGACAAAATCTCTTCACAATTCATGAATTCTAATATATGACAGGTTGCGCATACCGTGGGGAGACCGGCCTTGAAACAGACCGCGCGGGATGATATAATAAGCACGGCGTACTCCAAAATATGGAATATATATGAAAAGCTCCGACCGGCAAGAGGCATATGAACAGACGAACCGGCAGAACCGTTCCGATCGAAAGGAAAAAGCATCGCATATGGAAAAGCTCAGATACGGCATCCTCAGCACCGCCTCCATCGTCCCGCGTTTTGTGGCCGCGCTGCGCGAAACCGGAACGGGCGAGGCCGTAGCCATCGCCTCGCGCAGCGCCGAAAAGGCGGCCGCCAAGGCGGCGGAGCTCGGGATCGAAAAGAGCTACGGCAGCTACGAGGCGCTGCTTTGTGACGACACCCTCGACGTCATCTACGTGGCGCCCATCAACAGCGAGCACTACAGGTACGCGAAGCTCGCGCTCGCGCACGGCCGCCACGTAATCTCCGAAAAGCCCTTTACGCTGAAAAGCGCGGAAGCCAGGGAGCTGTTCGCGCTTGCGAAGGAAAAGGGAAAGTTCATCGCCGAGGCGCAAAAGGCGGTCTTCCTGCCGGTGATGCAGGATATCAAGGCGCTGATCGCTTCAGGCGCGCTGGGCAAGATCCATTTTATGGACTTCACCAGCTCATTCAGCGCCGTCTATAACGAGTGGCTCCACTCGGCGGAGGCGGGCGGCGGCGCGCTGTACGGAAACGCAAGCTATTCCCTGCACCTCATCAAGTTCCTTTTCGGCAGGGAGATTACGGCCTATTCCGGGCTCTGCACCAAGGGCGATTCGGCGGTGGACGAGCAGTGCGTCGTTAACCTCCGCGTCGGCCGGGACATGATGGCGGTGAGCAAGATCTCCACGAACGTCCTGGCCGTCAACGGCGCCGCGATAAACGGCAGCCTCGGCCGCATCGAGATCCCGGATTACTGGAAGGCGCGGACCGCCACGGTGTATTATGCCTCCGGCGAAACCGTGACGCTGGAGTACCCCTGCGAGCACGAGCTGGTTTACGAGCTCGCGCATTTCAACCGCTGCATCGGCGAGGGGCTGCTGCAAAGCCCGGTGATGGACGAGGCCATGACGGTGGATACCCTGGAGATGATGGAACGGCTTCAAAGCAGCTGGGTGTAATGAATGCCCAACCGCTTCGGGCCGCCGACCCCTCCTCTGGCCTTTGTCAGCGGGAGTTACGGGCTGGAAGTGCATTTTTATACGCCGTGAGGCTGACGATACTCCTTATTATGCCTTCTGGAGCCGATAGTCCTCATAATTTTTCTGAAGCAACTGCGGCGTGTTCAGGCCGTACGGGCACTTGCTCATGCAGCGGTTGCAGTGCTGGCAATCTGCGATTTTTTCCATTTCGTTCCGCCACTCCTCCGAAAGCCATGTCTGCCTGGGGGACCGGCGGAGCAGAAGGCTCATCCGGGCGCAGGTGCTGATTTTGATTCCGGCGGGGCAGGGCATGCAGTATCCGCATCCACGGCAGAATTCGCCGGCAAGCTCCTTCCTGTCGCGTTCGATCCGGGCTATGATTTCATCCGTCAAAGCGGGCGGACGGCTGTTGTAGGACAGAAACTCGTCCAGCTCGCTTTCCCGCTGGATGCCCCAGATCGGCTCCACATGGTCAAACTCCGCCATGTAGGCGTAAGCGGCTGCAGAATTCGTAATGAGCCCGCCGGACAGGGCCTTCATGGCGATAAAGCCGATGTTCTGCTCCCTGCAACCCTGCACGAGGCGGAGCTCCGCATCGCCGGCGAGATAGCTGAACGGGAACTGCAGGGTATCGTAGAGGCCGGACGCGATGGCCTCGCTTGCCACCGCCAGGCGATGGCTGGTGATGCCGATAAAGCGGATCTTCCCCTCCCGTTTCGCCTGCGTCATCGCTTCGTAAAGCCCCGAAGCGTCGCCCGGCCCGGGGCAGAAATCGGGGTTGTGAAACTGGTAGATGTCGATATAGTCCGTGCGGAGGGCCGCAAGGCTCCGGCACAGGTCCTCCCGGAATCCTTCCACCGTGCGCGCGGCCGTTTTTGTGCTGATTACGATTCCGGCCCTCGTTTGGGAAAAGGCCGCGCCCAGCTTCTCTTCGCTGTCCGAATACCCTCTCGCCGAATCGAAATAATTGATCCCGTTGTCAAACGCCTTCTGCAGCAGATATACGGCATCGTCCCGGGGAACACGCTGGATGGGAAGCGCGCCAAATCCATTTTTGTTTATCGTCAGCCCCGTTTTCCCCATTACAACCGTTTTCATGTCCGATCGCCTCCGTTTTTATATGGCTTCCCAAATCTGCGCGCGGCTTCTCCCCGGTTCCGCGCACGTGATATTGAGCAGTTATCTGCCCAAAGCGCCTTTGAGTGCTTCGCCCGTTGCGCCGCCGGGATGGATGCGTAAGAACTGTTCCTTCGTAAACCCGTTCAGGCGCATCACGGCCAAAATGATCGCATCCCATGCCGCAATCACGCCCAGCGTGCTCGCGCAGGGCATCATCGCCCAAAGGCCGGGTTCTTCGCCGGTATCCATCAGCAGCAGAATATCGCTGTTCTTCGCAAGAACCGAATCCCGGTTGTGCGTCACGCCGATAATGACCGCGCCCTTCTCCTTGCAGCAAGGGATATACTTCACGATCTCCCCCGTATTGCCCCCTTTTGCGATCAGCACCACGACGTCGCCCTTCTGGATAAGCCCCATCGCCCCGTGCAGCGCCTCCGACGGCGGCAAAAACACCGCGGGGACCTCGATGCAGCTGAGCGTATGCGCGATGCGCCTGGCCGCCGTACCCGAGGTGCCGCAGCCCGCCGTAATGACGCGGTTATTGGTTGCTTTGAGCGTGCACAGCAGCGCGACAATCCGGTCCATGGCCTGATAATCGAGCGTATTTCTCAAATTTGCGATTGCGTCCGCTTCCCGCTGAAGCGTCTGGTCATACCAATCCTGATACATGGCTTCTCCCCGCGCATGCGTATTTTGCGTGCTGCTGTTCATCAGGCTCAGCCCGGACAGCGGTTCCCCGCGCATGCGTATTTTGCTGTATTGTACCGCTTCGGAGTGCGAGGGTCAAGGACGGCAAGCTCCCAAACAGGCGGTATTCCCCGGCTTCGCGGAAGATCCCAGCGGCATCCGGGTTTCCCGCCGTATTCATCCGATCAAAAGATTCGTGCATACGCCGGCTATAGAGTACCCCATCCGCTCACGAAGCAACCCGCGCACACATAGAATATAGATAAGGCATGTGTAGCTATCACATGAATTCCCAATATACATGCGACAATTATCGCAATTCGAGGTGTAAACTACAATGAGTACTGAAGCATTACAGATAGAGCGCTCAGCCGCGGGTTCCGTCGGCGTGAACGAGAACGTCATTTTTGATACGGTCGTGCTTACGACGGATCAAATCAGTTATAACGCCGCGACGGGGGTTATTACGCTGAATGCGGCCGGGATATACGAATTTGACTGGTGGGTGGCGACGCAGGCGTCGACATCCACAAACGGCATGGTGTTTGCGCTGTCCTCTTCGCAGGGCGATTTCCTGGAGGGGAATTCCCCGATCAAAACCGGCGAAGTCGTCGGCATCGGTATCATCGAGGTTGCGGCGGCGCCTGTGACGGTTTCACTGGTTAACGCAAGCACGTCCGCCATCTTCTATTCCGTGGTGGTCCCGCTTACTGCAACACTTGCAGTGATAACGTCTGAGCAGGCCTCCGCCGGCCCTACGGGGCCTACGGGGCCGACCGGGAATATCGGACCGACGGGACCGACCGGCAGTACCGGTCCGACTGGGCCCACTGGAGCTACTGGAGGCACCGGACCCACTGGATTGACCGGACCCACCGGCCCCACTGGTGATACCGGGCCGACCGGGGACACTGGGCCGACCGGACCCACTGGATTGACCGGACCCACCGGCCCCACTGGTGATACCGGACCGACCGGGGACACTGGGCCGACCGGAGCTACTGGAGGCACCGGGCCTGCAGGACCCACTGGGTTGACCGGCCCCACTGGCCCCACTGGTG